>Ga0307419_10000389_pt1 | contig 21931 bp, 19 predicted proteins | sample SalMarWE160230MG_2_FD_202512 | JGI IMG/M metagenome (GOLD analysis project Ga0307419, IMG submission 202512) | Salt marsh sediment microbial communities from the Plum Island Ecosystem LTER, Massachusetts, United States - WE1602-30 | ecosystem: Environmental > Aquatic > Marine > Intertidal zone... | reverse complement strand
CAACAAGGACTACGCCGGCGTTTACCAAGGTAAGTAAGGAGACGGTCATGACCGAGAAGAAGATATACGCTTTACCCAATATCGCCACCCCCAGCGCGCCGGTCATCTTCCACGAGGAGGTCTGCAACGGCTGCAACCACTGCGTGGAGGTCTGCCAGGTGGACGTCTACATCCCCAACCCGGAGAAAGGCAAGCCCCCCGTCATCCTCCACCCCGACGAGTGCTGGTACTGCGGCTGCTGCGTCAACGACTGCCCCCGCCCCGGCGCCATCAGCTTCAACTGGCCGGTACAGCAGCGCGCCTACTGGATGGACAAGGCCACCGGCAAGGTGCTGCGAGACAGCCAGGCGTAGGCCTTTCGTTCAGGCCTGGCGGCCGCGCAGGTAGTCAATCATCGGCCGCGTTATCAGCGGGACGACGTCGCCAATCATGTGGGGCATCAGGTTGTCCATCACCTTGGGCATCAGCTCCGGCATCTGCTCGCGCATGTAGTCCGGCATGGGGATGCGCTCGCCGACCCTCTCCAGCATCGTCGCCATCACCTTGGGCATCATCATCGGCAGGAGCCGCGGGAAGAGCACCGGGAAGAGCGGCTTCATCAGGCTCAGGGCGCCGGGTATCTTGCCCATGAAACGCATCATCTTGCCCATGCCGAAGGGCATGGCGTCGATAAGCTCCGGCCACATCGTGCCCATCAGGGCGGCGAAGCCCTCCGGCGTCATCAGGGCAATCATCGCCTCAAAGACGGCCCACTGGCGCTGCACCTCCGGGTTGGGGTCAGGGAACTTATAGCCCATCGTGGCGGCGGCGAAGCGGGCCATGTCAATGGTCTCGATGGGCAAATTCTTCTTCTCAGCGGTGACGCGGAACTGGAACTGGCAGCAGGGGCAGATGGCCAGCAATTTCTCGGCACCGGTGGCCATGGCCTCGTCCATTCTCGCCTTGCCGATTACCGCCGCCACCGGCGGGTCTTTAAGCAGGGTCAGCACGCTGCCGCAACAGTGGGCGTTCTCGCGGTTGTGCTCCATCTCCACCAGCTCCACGCCGGGGATGGCCTTGATGAAGTCGCGCGGGGCGTCGTAGACGCTGGAGACCCGCCCGATGTGGCAGGAATCGTGCAGGGTAACTTTTTGCTTCTTGCCCGTATCGGGGAACCGGAACTTGCCAGCCTTAATCTGGTCGGCGATGACCTCGGAGTAGTGCCGGCCGGTGATGCCGTAGTCGATGCCCAGCTTCTCCGCCCAGCGCGGGTAAATCTGGCGCCACATCATGTCGCAGGCGGGGCAGGAAGTGACCACGGTATCGGCGCCGACGGCCCTGACGGCGGCGATGTTCTTTTTCATCGTCTCGGCGAAGACGTCCCAGAGGCCGGCCACCAACATCGGCGTACCGCAGCAGTTTTCGTCGTGGCCGGCGTAGGTAAAGTCCACCCCGGCGTCGTCCATGAGGCGCACGGCGGCCTGGGGGATATCGGTCTCCACGTGGCTGGCGGTGCAGCCGGCGAAGTAGGCTATTTTGGCCTGATGCCCCGGCCCGTGCTTTTGCCACAATTCCTTGGGGAACCAGTCGGTGCGGGTCTTGCGGTAGGCCGCCCAGATATTGCCCTCCTTACGCAGCGATGCCGCCATCATCTCGAAGGGCGGGAAGGTCATCTTTTTATCTTCGTCGATGAGCTTGCCCCTTAGCTTCATCCAGGAAGGCTCGATGGGCAGCGAGGCCGAGCAGCGCAGGTTGCAGAGCTCGCAGGTGGTGCAGACCAGGATGGTATCCACCATGAACTGGCTCCACTCCTCGCGCCCCTCCATGTACTCGCGCAGCCAGTACCACTTGCCGCGCGGGCTCTGGCTCTCCCAGCCGCGCCCGTAGAACTGGTCGCACTCGGCTACGCAATAGCCGCACTGAGAGCAGCCGTAGGCGTACCAGGCCACGTCGGCGGGGATGCCCCGCACCGGCCCGGTCGGCCTCTCCCCGATGCGGGTGGCGACGCGGTTGCCCAGGGGGCGGATAAGCGGCTCGAAGGCGTGGGCCAGCCGCATGAAGGTGCCGACGGCGCTGCTGCCGAGCACCTTGCCGGGGTTGAGGACGCCGCGGGGGTCGGCCTTCTTCTTGAACTCCCTGAGGCGGCCGACGATGCCCTCGCCCAGTATCTTGCCGGCCCGGTGGGCGAAATAGAGGCCGGGTGAGTAGGCCCGCCCGCCGAATTTTTCGGCGATTTTCATAATTGTCAATGACAGCGCGAAGACGAAGTTATAGGAGAAGCGGCGCTGGTCGCTGGGGATAAAGCCCAGGATGACCACCTCCGGCTCGCCGCTGGCCCCCTCGCGGACGACGACGCCCTCCTTGACCACCGGCTGGTCAATCTTGTTCTCCACGTCCTCCATGAAGTCGTTCAAGTGGGAGAGGGGGATGACCACCTCGGCGGGCACCAGCGAGGGTCCCAGGCGCTTGACAATCATAATCTTGAAGCGGTTTTTCCACTCGTGCTGGGCGATGCGGTCGCTGAGAATCTCCGCCTGGCAGGGCTTCATCACCTCGTCCAGCCCGTCGCGTACCGCTTTAGTGTCCTGCTTGCGGAAGGCCAGCGTCATGATGTAGGCCGCCGGCAGCAGCACCCGCTCCTCCACGGGGACTTCGAAGTGCTCCAGCAGCGGGGCCTTGTTCTTGAGCTCGGCCATGCGCGGGTTGATGAAGATAATCGACCAGATGGGCAGTTTGCGGGCGATGATGTCCAGGGTCATGCGCTGCAAGTCGCTGGCGTCGGGGCAGCCCACGGCGACGATTTCCATCTCTTCCAGCGGCTGCACTTTGAGCGTCACCTGGCTGATGAGGCCGGTGGTGCCCTCGGCGGAGGAAATCAGGTCGAGGTCGGCGCCGGTAAATTCTCTGACCGAGCCGTCGGCCAGGACGGCCCGCGCCGCGACGACGTTATCGCGGAACCAGCCCGCCTCGTAGGAGCCGATGCCGGCCCCGCCCTGGGCCAGCCAGCCGCCCACCGTCGCCGAGGGATAGCTGGAGGGGTAGAGCCGCAGCGTCAGCCCCTGCTTCATCAATTCCTTATCCAGCTTCTCAAAAATAATGCCGGGCTCCACGGTGGCCGTCTTTCCGGCCTGGTCTATCTTCTTGATGGCGCGCATCCGGTAGAAATCAACGACGATGCCGCCCCACCGCGGGATGACCCCGCCGTAGCCGGAGGAGGCGCTGCCGCGCGGGGTGAGGGACACTTTATGCTTGGCGGCCCACTTCGCCACCGCCGCCAGCTCCGCCTCCGAGGCCGGCTGGACGACCGCCCTGGGGACGGTCTTGCCGACGAAGGGCTTGATGAGGGCGGGCATGGCGGCGATATCGTGGCCGTAGAGCTTCCTTTCCAGACGGTGGAAGGAGACGCGCTCGCCGAAAATTTCCTTGAGGTCGGACTGTAGCTCTTTAGTGCTGATACCCATTTTTTCTCTCCCCCTGTTGATTATTCGGGTGGTTGTAGCAGTTTGGAAAGCCGCCGGCTCCGGTGTAATTGCTCGGCGATAACGGCGTGCACCAGGTCGCAGGCCTCGGCGATTTTGGCGTCGGCCAGGCGGTAATAGACGGCGTTGCCCTCCTTGCGGGGGATGATAACGCCGATGCGGCGCAGCACGGCCAGGTGCTGGGAGGTGTTGGGTTGCTTGAGACCGAGGCCGGCGGCCAGCTCGCCGACGGACTTTTCGCCGCCGCGCAGCGCCTGGATTAGCTGCAGGCGCTTGGGGTCGGCCAGTGCTTGGCACAGTTCGGCCTGTAATCTCAGTACGGCGCCGGGGCTGTCTTCGGCCACTCCGTTTACCTCCCTGAAGCATCGTGGTATATTACAATATTATAATATACTAAAATACTTCGTCAAGCGCCGGACGTGCGCCGTAAACAAGCGCCCCCGCACTGTGCGGGGGCGTCGTTTGAGTCTTTATTCAGCTATTATTGGCAGCTAGACCAGCGAGCCGCCCTCCGGCGAGACGCCGTTGGGGTCGAGGGCGCGGGTGGTCTTGCTCCACCAGAGGTTGTAGTTCATCAGAGCCGGGCCGATTTCGTCCTGGGGGCCCATCGTGGAGGCAAAGTAGCTTTCTTTAAAGGCCCGCTCCATCTCCTGTTTCTGCCAGGCCTCCACGGCCGCCTTGGCCTCGGCGTTCTGGGGGTCGAACTTGCAGAAGATTTCCGTCTTGCCCAGGTGTCCCTGCTCGACGCCCCAGCCGAAGAAGGCGCCACCGTCGTCGACGATATAGCCCTTTTCGATGAGGGGCTCCTTGGCCTTGCCGGCGCCGATGGCCCAGCGGATGGTCAGGTCGCGCTGGCCCATGATGGGGATAGAGTTGAAGGCCCCGCCGTTGCGGAAGGTCTCGCGGATGGAGGCCGAGATGCGGGTGCACTGGCAGAGGAGGATGCCCTCGATGCGGGGGTCTTCGACGGCCTGGAGCGACCGGCCGCCGGCCCTGGCGACGATTTCCTCCAGCACCTTTTTCTTGTAGGCGAAGTCCGCCGCCGAGTTGCCGGCGATGATGACGAAGAAGCCCGGCCCCTGCACCTCGGCGTTGAGGCGGTTGAAGGTCTCTTCCTCCTCCTCGTTGGAGGTGGTGATGTTGGCGGCCACCATGGAGATGTTGAAGCCCATCAGCTCGAAGGCAATCTCGGCCTCGCCGATGCTGATTTCGGCCTGCCACATCTTCTCCACCGAGGGAAAACTGTAGTAGCGCGCCATCATGTTGGGCGGTATCTCGCCGAGTTCATAGTGCGGCGAGATGCCTTTAATATCGTAAGCGGCCGGCCCCGGCCAGTGGTAGAGCTTGACGGCGGCCTTGGTGAAGACGCCGGGAGTTACGCCGGGCGGCACGGCGCTGGTGAGGATGCTCCTCAGCGATGGCCCCGGCCCGTCGCCGCAGAACCACTCGTCCGACGAGCCGAGCGCCCCGGAGCGGACGATATTGCCTTCCGGGGTGACCCACTCGATGGCCAGGTGGTTGCGGTCGTCGCCGCTGGTGGTCTGGTCCATGTGCCCGTGACCGCGGAGCATCGCCGAGCAGTTGGTGCCGGCCCCCTTAATGCAGAAGTTGAGCCCCCGCTTGAAGAGCTCGGCCTGAAGCTCCGAGGAGATAACGTACGGCTCGACCACGGCGTACATGTTTTTCTCGTTGATTTCGATAATGCGGTTCATGCGGCGCAGGTCGAGCAGGATTATGTCCTTGGGGAACATCCCCGACCAGCCGGTGCAGATGGGGCGGAACTGGAGCTTGTGGCGGTTGCAGAGCCGGACGACCGCCTGGACTTCGGCGGTGTCTCCCGGCAGGATGACGGCGGCGAAATCGTTGCCGTAGTAGGCCGGCATGATGACCGGGTCGGCGCAGATGTTCTCCTCGCCCACCACCGCCTCGAATTCCTGATAAACCTCTTTGTTCAGAGCCATGACTCGTTATCTCCCTTCCTAGATTGCCTTCTCGACCAGTTCGACGATGTCGTAGACCTTGAGGCCGCTGCCGCTTTCTTTAATCGCCTCGTTAAAGGTCTTCTCGCACCAGGGGCAGGCGGTCACGATGGCCTCGGCGCCGGTGGCCACGGCCTCCTCGATTCTCTCCTGGGCCGTCCACCGGGCGAAAGCGGGGTTGGATTCATTGACGCCGCCGCCGGCCCCGCAGCACCAGGCGTACTCCCGGATGCGGGTCATCTCGGCAAGCCGCAGGCCGGGGATGGCCTTGATTACGTCTCGCGGCGGCTCGTAGACGCCCTTGGTGCCGCGGCGGTACTCCTTGGGCGGGTCGAAAACGAAGCGGTCGCCGGGGACTTTCTGGCCCTGCCAGTGCACCCAGGGCTCGCCGAGGCGGCCCAGGCGGCAGGGGTCGTGGTAGGTGACCGTCATCGTTACCCGCTTGCGCGGTTTGAGCTTGCCGTCGTGGATGAGCTTGGCGATGTATTCCGAAATATGTAATACTTTGAGTTCGCCGCGTAAATTATAGCGGTCGTAGAGCACCTTGAAGGCCTGGTAGCCGTCGGCGCAGCCGGTCACCAGCGTGTTGGCGCCGGACTTCTTGACGACGGCCATGGCCTTCTTAGCCTGCGCCAGGAAGTCTTCTTTATAGCCCATCTGGTAGGCCCGGCCGCCGCAGCAGGTCTCGGCGTCGCCGGCGATGCCGAAGTTGACGCCGGCTTTCTTAAGTATCTTCGCCGTAGCTTTGGCCAGCTTTTGCGTGTCCTTATCGTAGCTGGTCAGGCAGCCGACGTGGTAGAGCACGTCCACCTTCTCTTTGGTGGCGTCCTTGATGCCCAGCCCGGCGGCCCAGTCGCCGCGCTTGCCTTTGGCGGGCACCATGGCGCCGGTCTGGCGCAGCCCGGCAACGGCTTTGTCCAGGGCGGGATTGGTCTTGCCGTCGGCGACGCACTGGAGGCGGAACTCGCTGATGGGCTCCAGCACCTCCATGTCCATGGCGTAGTTGCAGGAGACGCCGCAGGCGCCGCAGAGCTGGCAGTTGTAGACGATATCCAGCAGCTTGTCGGTATAGTTCATGCCGTTTTTCAGCATGGCCGCCCCGATGTTGAGCCGGCCGCCGGCGGAATAGGCGTGTAAGTTATATCTGGCGATGCTGGGGCAGGCGTAGGAAAAGGCCGACCCCTGCACCTTCTGCATGGGGATGAATTTACAGGCCGAACACCGGCAGCACATCTCCATGTCGCCCTTGTATTGCTCCAGTCCCATTTGGCTCCCTCCTAATCAATATAGTAATCGGTTCTGCCGGCGGGCCTTAAAAGCACGCCTTGCCCGGGTTCATGACGTGGTTGGGGTCGAAGATGTCTTTGAGCTTGTTGAGCATGGCCAGGCTGGCGGCGTCCCGGTTGACGATGGCGCCGGCGTTTTCGCCGTAGGGTCGCGAGAAGAAGGCGCCCGCCGCCATGAGGTCGCGGGTGGCCGCGGCGGCCAGCCCCTTGACGCGATTGGCCTCGCCGGCGTTTTCCGGGTCGTAAAAGAGGTTGAACTCGCCGTGGAGGCCGGTGCCCTGGGCGATGGGCTGGATGTAGACGCCCATGTCCGAGGTGGGGTAGCCGGCCATCTCGGCCAGCTCGTTCATCACCGCAATCTGGCCTTCGATGCGGTCGTTGATGGTGAGGAAGAGCACGTCCTCGCAGGCCCCCTTGTAGCGGAGCTTCCAGTACGGCTCGGCGGAGGGGCGCTGCACCGCCTTGAGTATCTCGCCCGCGGAAACATCGCCGGCGGCCCGGATGGCCTCCACTCCCAGCCGCTGGGTGATGGCGGTAATGTCCTTGACGTAGGCGCCGACCCTCTCCTCGGGGTAGTATTCGTAGCCGGCCACGTTGTAGAAGAGCACCCAGGTGGGTAAAGCGTCCTTGATGCGCTGGTAGTCGCCGGGCCACTTTTTGGCGAAGATGGCCGCCAGGTTGGTGTTGTTGAGGATAAAGCACTCGTTGACCATGCGCAGCCGGATGAGCCAGGCGGTTAGGTCGAGCAGCATTGTCAGGTCGGACGAGGCGACGACGTAAGGCTCTTCCAGCGCGGGGAGCAGCTCGCAGCGCATCGAGGCCCAGGTGACGATGCCAATCGTCCCCTGCGACCCCTGGATGAGCCGGTGCCAGGAGGCGATGCCCGGCCCGTAGGGGGCCTTCTGCACGCCGCCCACCTGCCACTGCTCCTTGACGGTGCCCGGCCCGGCGGCCTGCCCGGTGCGGAACTCGTCGCCGCTGCCGAAGATGACCTCGACGCAGGCCAGCGGGTCGGAGATGTCCCACTGGTACTTGGGCATGACGACCGGCTCGCGCTCCAAAAGGCTGCCGACGACCGTCTTGGTCTGGCGCGGCAGGAGGGGCATATTGAGCCGGATGCCCTCCTTGGCCACCGCCGGGATAAGCTCGGCGAAGGTTACCCCCGGCTCGACCATGGCCACGCGGCGCGCCCGGTCGACGTTGATAATTTTCTTCATGCCGCTCATATCCACGATGACGGCCCCGCCGGTGCCGGGGACGGTATCGCCGCGGGCATGGGGCGGGCCGGAGCTTACCGGCACCAGGGGCGTGAGGGTCTCGTTGGCCAGCTCGACTATTTTCTTCACCTGCTCGGCGTCCTTGGGCCGGACGATGCAGACCGGACGGACGGCGTTGACGAAACTCATGTCGCGGGCGTACTCGTCCAGGGACGCCGGGTCGTCGCTGACGCCGCCGGCGCCGACGATTTTCGTAAGCCTGTCTTTGGCAATCATGGTTACCCCCTCTCGAATCAGTAAAATGAAACGGCCGGCGCGCGGGCGCCGCTGGCAATGTTTATGTAAGTCCTGTTTGATAATCTACCAAATAGTAGGCTTCGGGGTTGCCTCATGTCAAGTCGGCGGCGAGCCTGCGGGTAAAACGGCATACCCATCCACCGGGGATATGTGCTAACATAGTACCAATCCTACCATCGGGGGAGTGATGGCCGAGAACATCCTGGGCAGCGTCGAGTTCCAGATGAGCCTGCTCATGTTCGTCGCCCTGGCGGGCTACCTGCTGGCCTACGGCATCAACCAGTCGGCCGTGGTCGGCATCATCATCGCCGGGGTCATCGTCGGCCCGTCGCTGCTGGGCCTGGTGACCTATACCGACTTCGTCTCCAGCCTGGCGCACCTCGGCGCCGTCGTCCTGCTCTTTACCATCGGGCTGGAGTTCGAGCTCAAGGACATCACCCAGCCGCGTTATCTGGTCATCGCCCTGCTGGGCATCGTCATCCCCTGGGGCGGCGGCTACCTGATAGCGGCGGCCTTTTCTTTCGATACCAATTCCGCCATCTTCATCGGCACGGCCTCCACGGCCACCTCCATCGCCATTACCGCCAACGTCCTGGAGGAGATGGGCAAGCTCCAGACCCGCGCGGCGCGGGCGGTAATGGGAGCGGCCATCATCGACGACGTGCTGGCGCTGCTGGCGCTGGCCTTCTCCGAGCAGCTGATGGGCGGCTCGCTGGATACGCTGAGCATACTGGCCGACCTGGGCAAGGCCGTCGCTTTCCTCGTCGTCGGGGCGATACCGGCACGGCTGCTCTTCCGGAGGGTGATGCTCTGGTTCGATAATACCCGGGTGGCGCGCAAGTTCCCCCAGTCCATCTTTATCTTCGCCATGATGATTGCCTTTCTCTACAGCATCGGCGCCGAGGCCGCCGGCCTCTCGGCGGTGGTGGGCTCCTTCCTGGCCGGGGTGAGCTTCGCCAGCATGGAGCTCAAGCAGGGCGATATCTTTCTCAAGGGCGCCGAGCACCTCAAAATTATCTTCGCCTCCATCTTCTTCATCTCGCTGGGCGTCCTCCTCGACGCGCACGTCCTGACCGGGCGCATCCTCATCTTCATCGCGGCGCTTTCGGGGCTGGCCATCTTTACCAAGGTGCTGGGCTGCGGCCTGCCGGCCAAGCTGTTCGGCTATACCTGGCGGGACTCGGCCGTTATCGGCGTGGGGATGGTGCCCCGCGGCGAGGTGGCCATGATTGTGGCCCTCATCGGGCTTTCCAAAGGCTGGATTGGCCAGGATACCTACGCCGCCCTGGTGGTAATGAGCCTGCTGACGACCATCATCCCGCCGCTGCTGCTGCGCAACTGGCTCTTCCGCCAGCCGAAAGACTAACGTTTGGCCTTATCCTGAAAACGGCTGCGCAGCTGCCCGCAGCCGGCGGCGATATCCTGCCCCCGCGACCGGCGCACCGTAGCGTTGACGCCCCGCCGCCTTAGCTCCCGCCCGAAGGCCAGCACGGCGGCAGTGGCCGGCGGCACGTAGCCCGGGGCGGCGGTGGTGTTGGCCGGGATGAGGTTGACGTGGCAATTCATTCCCCCAAGCAGGTCGGCCAGGGCGCGCGCCTGGCTCAGGGAATCGTTGACGCCCTTAAAGAGGATGTACTCGAAGGTAACGCGCCGCCCGCTGGCCTGGAAATAGTCGCGGCAGGCCGCCATCAAGCTCTCCAGGGGATACTTGCGGTTGAGGGGCACGAGCTTATTGCGCAGGGCGTTATCGGCGGCGTGCAGCGAGACGGCCAGCCCCACCTGGAGCCGCTCCCGCCCCAGCCGCCGGATGCCGGGCGTAATCCCGGCGGTGGAGATAGTCATGGCGCGCGCCCCCAGCCCGAACCCCTCCGGGGCGTTGAGCGTCCTGATGGCCTGCATCAAATTATTGTAGTTGGCCAGCGGCTCGCCCATGCCCATGAAGACGATGTTGTCCACCTTATTATCCTGCTTTTTCAGGCGGCGGGCGAAGTGGAGTACCTGGTCGATAATCTCGCCGGGGTCGAGGTTGCGCACGAAGCCCTGCTGGCCGGTGGCGCAGAAGGGGCAGCCGACGGCGCAGCCCACCTGCGTGGAGCAACACACGGTTTGGCGCTGGCCGGCGGGCATCAGGGCGGCCTCGACGGTCTGCCCGTCGTGGAGGCGGAAGAGCGCCTTGACGGTGCCGTCCCGTCCGGCGACTTCCTCCAGCGGCTCCAGGCTGGATAGCCGGATTGCCCCGGCCAGCTTATCGCGGAAACCACGCGGCAGGTCGGTCATCTCGTCATACGATGTCGCCAGCCCCCGGTAGACCCAGGCGGCAACCTGCTGCGCCCGGTACTTCGGCTCGCCCAGTTCCGCCACCAGCGCCGCGAGCTCGCCTGCGGTGAGGCCGGTGATACCGGCTGTCTTTGTCGCCATAGTTATGTAAACTGCTCCCCTGCCTTTGACATTCCCGCCGCTATCGGATAAATTGTTGATAATACGATTATATCGTGAAGCCGCCCAAAAAGGAATGATAAGTAAAGGAGACCTCGCTATGGCCGCATCCCGCTACGATAAGCTCTTCCTCACCGATTTCAAGGAGCCTTCAAACCTCACGGCGGTGGCCGGACCGCAGGCCTATTTCCGCGGCGCCCGCCAGATACCCGGCGCCAATCTCAACATGGGCTGGCAGCTCTTCGTCGAGCCGATTTACCTGGAGAAAGACCCCCATACCCACGACTTTGACGAGTACCTCATCTTTCTGGGGGGGCAGCTCCCCGACCTGTTCAGCTCCTTTGAGGCGGAGATAGATTTCTGCATCGGCCAGGAGGAGGAAAAGCACGTCATCGACCGGCCCACCATCATCTTCGTCCCCAAGGGGCTGGTGCACTGCCCGCTCAACTTCCGGCGCATCGGCAAGCCCGTCCTCTTCCACGCTATCCTGCTCTCGCCCCGCTTCACCAAGACGATGAACGGGCAGGAGTTCGCCTACGACGGGCCGACCGCCCCCGGGGCCAAGCCGCTCGACGCCTAATTCCACTACGAAAGGAAGGCCATGAAAGGCATCGGAGTCTGGATTAAGGAGACCCGCCCGCAGTTTCTGCCGCTGACGGCAGTGCTGGCCTTGCTGGGCAGCGCCATCGCCTATTATGATGGCGTCGCTCACGCCGGCTACGCTGCGCTGGCCGGCTTCGGGCTGCTGCTGGCCCATATCAGCGTCAACACCCTCAACGACTATTTCGACTACCACAGCGGCATCGACCTGGCCACGCGCCGCACGCCCTTCAGCGGGGGCAGCGGCATCCTGCCCGCCGGGCGGCTCCGGCCGCACCAGGTGCTCTGGCTGGGTCTGGGGGCATTGATACTGGCGGTGCCCATCGGCATCTATTTCACCGTGGTGCAGGGGTGGCTGCTCCTGCCGCTGCTGCTGGTGGCGGCCTTCTTCATTTTGCTCTACAGCCCCTACATCCTCAAGCGCCCCTGGCCGGAGTGGGCCGCCGGGGCCGGCATGGGCACGCTGCCGGTGCTGGGGATGTATTTTGCCCAGGCGGGCCACTATACCTGGGAGCTGGTAGTGGCCGCCGTTCCCTCCGGCCTGCTGGTGCACAATCTATTACTGCTCAACGAGTTCCCCGACGCCGAGGCCGATAAGGTGGCCCGGCGCATGACCATGGTCATCACCGCCGGCAAGCGGCGCACCGCCGTCTTCTTCGCGGCGGTAACGCTGCTGGTCTATCTCTGGATTGCCGGGTGGGCCATCGCCGGCGTCATGTCGCTCTGGGCGCTGCTGGGCCTGCTGACGCTGCCGCTGGCGGTGCGGGCGGTGAACGGCGCCCTCCACTACGACGACCCGGCCAAGCTGGCGCCGGGCATGGCCGCCAACGTCATGGTGGTGCTGCTGACACAGTTATTGGTGGCCGTCGGCTACATCATCGCCGGCGCAACTTAAAAAATGAAACGGAACGAGATATTCCCCCAACCCCGCCCCCTGCACGGCATGTTCGAGGTCCTGCCGCCCAGCTACGACCGCATCAATCACCTGATGACCTGGGGGATGGACCGGCGCTGGCGCAGGCTTACGGCCAGGGTGTGCCTGGAGGGCGCTCCCCGCCGGATTCTTGACCTGGGCTGCGGCACCGGCGACCTCAGCGTGCACCTGGCCCGCCTCGCCCCCAAGGGCGCGGCCATCACCGGGCTGGACTACAGCCAGCCGATGCTGGAGCTGGCCAAGCGCAAGGCCTACCGCGCCGGGGTCTTCGAGCGCATCAAGTTCATCAACGGCGACGCCGCCAACCTGCCCTTCCCCGACGGGCATTTTGACAGCGTGGGGATTTCCTTCGCCTTCCGCAACCTCACCTACCAGAGCCGGCTGCGCCTGCCCCACCTGGTCGAGGTGAAACGGGTGCTTAAGCCGGGCGGCCGCTACGTCATCGTCGAGTCCAGCCAGCCGCATAGCCTCATCGTCCGATGGCTTTTTCACCGCTACATGTATTTAGTCGCCCGGCCGGTGGGCGCGCTGGTATCGGGCAACCGCGCCGCCTACCGCTACCTGGCCGAGTCCATGTCCCGCTTCTACGGGCCGGGCGAGGTCACCGAGATGCTGCTCAAGGCCGGGTTCAGGAAAGTCTCTTTCCGCCCGCTCTGGTTCGGCATCGTGGGGTTGCACGTGGCGACTAAATAAAGACGATTTCTAAATCTGGTTCTCGATATAATATTCCCGCAGCGTGTTCAGGGCCGCGAAAAACTCCCGCATCATCACGCTCACCGGGTACATCCCCCGCTCGGTGACCCGGAGCTTGCCCTCCCCGCCGACCAGCCCGAAGGTCTTGAAGAAGGCCAGCTCCACCGGCAGCTTGCGGCCGATAGACGCCCCGAAGCGCTGGCGGAAGGCGGCCTCGTCCACCTCCAGCCCGAAGAGCTTGGTGAGCAGGTAGTAGCGCTGGTGCTCTCTCTCCGGAAGCCGCCGCCAGCCGACGACGGGCAGTTTGCCGGCGGAGATAAGCTCGTGGTAGTGGTCGAGGGCGAAGGAGTTGGCATAGAAATTGCCTCGCGCCATGCTCACCGACCCGGCGCCGATGCCGATATAGTCGTCGTACTCGATGATGTACTCGTCAATCATCCGCTCCCCGCGCGAGAAGCACCAGGCCGTGGCGGCGTGGTAGCCTCCGTGGTAAAGCTCGCGCAGGATAACGTCGTAGAACCGCCGCTCCCGTGAGTTGTCCACCCGGTTGAATTTACGCTCCAAAGCGTCCTGCTTGTGGGGGGAGGCCATCAGCGGGTAGAAGGTGGCCTGGCCTAGTTCAAGCTCCTTGAAGGCGGCCACGTCGGCGGCGAACTGGGCGACGGTCTGGCCGGGGAAATTAAAGACGAAGTCCACGTTGAGGGTGGCGAACTGCCCCTCGGTGCGGCGCAGCCTCTTTTTGACCTCGGCGGCGGGGCCGTTGTTGCGCCCCATCGTCTTGAGGACGGGTTGCTCAAAGCTCTGCACGCCGATGGAGAGGCGGTCGATGCCCATCTCCCGCAGGAGCCGGGTGTTCTCCGGCGTCAGCTCGCGGGGGGTGGTCTCCAGCGAGATTTCACGTACCGGGAAGAGCGCCCGCACCCGCTCGACGAAGCCGGCCAGCTCGTCCATGAGCACCGTGGGCGTGCCGCCGCCGAAGTAGATACTCTCGAAGCGATAGCCGCGGTCGGCGTACATGTCAAGCTCCCGCCGCAGGTCGGCGAAGTAGCGGCGCGCCAGCCCCTCGTCGAAGAGGTAGCGGTTGAAGCAGCAGAAGGGACAGAGGGCGCGGCAGAACGGGATGTGCACGTAGAGCGAGATGCCGCCGCCTCCCCCGGCGATGACGGTATCGTCGAAGGCGGGGTTGAGCCGGCGGAACTTGCGCCCTTCGCGGCGGGTAACGTAGCCTGCCAGTTGCGGTATCATCGGACTATCTGACCTGCTAAAATTTTACCATATGCCGCCCCGGTTAACGAATTATCCGGGGGTTAATTGAGGGCGGCGTCCAGGTCGGCGGGGCTGGTCATGGCGGCGGCGCTGTCCAGGAAGGCCCGCAGCGATTCGCTCTGCCCGCGCAGCTGGCGGAAGGCGTCGCCGATGGGGTCTACCGAGGTGGGGCTGTCGGCGTAAGAGCCGTGGAAGGCGAAATAGGCCTGGTTGAGCTTGCGGATGTAGTAGCCGTTGGCGTTGATGTAGAGCCGCCGCGCCTCCATGTAGGTCTCGGCTTCCTCAATCCGGCCGGCGGCCAGGTAGGCGTCCACGGCCAGCCGCGTCTCCCGCATGGCGGCGTTGAAATCGAAGCCGTCGGCGGGCGCTTCATAGGTCTCCGGCGCCGCGCCGGCGTAGTATCTATCGTAGACGATAGCGCCGATTTCCTCGCTGACGATGCCGGCGACGGTCTCGTTCATGGTGATGACGTCGTTGTCGCGGCGGAGGCCGCTCAAGTCCAGCACGTAGCCCAGGCCCAGCGGCGTGAAGGCCAGGTACTGGTGCAGCCACTCCTCGGCGGCGGTATTGATGGTGTAGCGCAGGTCGGCGCTGTCGGCGACGAAGCTGGGATAGGTGGCGATGCCGCCGAGGCTGGTCACCAGCGCCGAATAGCCGAGCGCTTCGACCTCGGCCTCGATTTCTTCCCTCTCCGCCACGGTCATCTCCGGCAACAGGTTGACGCGGCGCAGGTTCTCGATACGGTCGCGCGGCGAGACGACCAGCAGGTGCGGCGGAGGCCCCAGGTGGAAGCTGACCGGCGGGAAGGCGGGCCCCTCGCCGCCGAAGGGGTTGACGATGCCCTGCTCGGTCAGGGCCTCCCTGAGTTGCGCTTCCAGCGTCCGCTCCACGGTGAGGGCGAGGCGGGCGTTGGCGGTCTCGATTTCCTCATACTCGACGCGGAGGGAGTCGGCGTCGCCGGACTGGCGGCCCTCCGCAATGGCGGCTATTTCCCCGGCCAGGGCGTCGAGGCGCGCCAGGTTATCAAAATACTCCCGGACGCAGGCCGTGCCGTCGCTTTGTGTCTGGCCGAAGCAGGCCAGGACGGCCTCCCCGGCCAGGGCGCCCGCCTCCCAGCCCGCCAGGTCAAAGCGGTAATGGTCGGTAATATCGTCCAGGCTGGCGTCCAGGTCGTCGGCGGGGGCGCAGCCGGTCAGAAGCACGGCGGGCAGCAGACAGGCCGCCAGCAGGAGCAGAACGAACCAGCGAAGGGGACTCAACTAGGTTACCCGCCGCGCTGGCCGGAGAGGAGTTCTTTGGCGCGCTTGACGATGCGGGCCAGCGTGGCGCCGGTCTTCTCCCCGATGACGACGTCGGCATGAGCGTCGTGGGGGGTGGGGGTGAGGTTGAGGATGACCAGTCTGGCGCCGCTCCTTTTGGCGACAACCGGCATCTGGGCGGCGGGATAGACCACCAGCGACGAGCCGGCCGCCAGGAAGAGGTCGCAGCCCGCCGACCGCGCCTCGGCCTCGCGCGTCTCCCGTTCCGGCATGGCCTGCCCGAAGGCCACCGTGGCCGGTTTGAGGACGCCGCCGCAGCTATCGCAGCGGGGGATGGCCTCCCCGGCCAGCATCTTATCGTGGGCGTGGGCGCGGGGGTAGCGCTGCTGGCAGTCCAAGCAGTCCACCCACTGCATCGTGCCGTGTATCTCCAGCACCATGTCGGCGGGGACGCCGGCCTTCTGGTGCAGGCCGTCGGTGTTCTGGGTGACGACGCAGTCCAGCTTGCCCATCTCGTACAGCTCGTTGACGGCGTGGTGCCCGGCGTTGGGCTGGGCGTCGCGGATGGTCTCCCACATCATCTTGTGCATCCGCCAGTACTTCTCGCGCACCTCCTCCGAGCGCAGGAAGTTGGGCAGGTTCAGCTCGCTGGGGTCGAACTTGTCCCAGACCCCGCCGGGGCTGCGGAAGTCGGGCACGCCCGACTCGGTGCTGAAACCGGCCCCGGTAAAGACGACCACTTTTTGGGCGTCTTTAAGCATCTCGGCTACCTGTTCGATTGGCTCCACTATTCTCTAAACCTCCGTAAAATTCGGGTGAAACTCGCTTGGTTAATCGCGGCGCAGGACGGTTCGGGCCAGCTCCCAGGCGTACTCGTAGAGGTGCAGCCCCTTGCTCATGGCTACCAGCTCGCCGTCGGCCACGCCTATCTCGCTGGCCATGTACTCCTTGAGGAGCTGCATGGCGGCCAGGTTGGAAGGAAAGCCCGCCCACAGGTCCCAGGAGCGGAAGTAGGCGATGAACTTGAGCTTGCCCTCGCTGATGCGGGTATCAATCATCCGCAGACAAGGCGGGTCGTCCAGGGAAATGGACTGCATGTCGCCCACCGCCATAAAGGCCTGGTTGGTGGCGTGGCCGTCCTCCTTATACATCCGGATGACCTCGGCAATCTGCGGCTCCAGGTACTGGCCGTAGGTATATTGCTCGCCCTCCTTGCGGTGGGCCGTCATCAGGTAAGGCAGGTAGCTCTCCACGTAGTCCATGGTGGAGGGTGGGGGCACGCCCGGCGGCACGTCCGGTATCAGCGGCCGGGTGGCCGGGTAGGCCACCTGCACCACCACCAGGTCAAGCTCCTGGCGGTGCTGGCCGGTGTAGCTGCCGCGGTCGATTTTATAGCGGCGCCCCTCTTCCAGCACTCTGCCCAGGCAGAGGAACCAGGCCTCGGCGAGGTCTCTGGCTTCGATGACCGATAGTTTCATTGGCTCCCTTCCACCGGCTAGAGCGCCCGGTAGGACTCGGGGCGCAGCCGCGAGGCATCCCCGGAGGCCAGCACGCCGTCGAGCAGTTTAAGTAATTCCGCCTTTTGCTCGGGCAGCCGGGCCCGGATGGGCAGGTAGTTGGAGGCGTGGTTGGCGGTGAAAAAGCAGTCGGTGAAATTACTCTCGGCGACGATGGTGCGCAGCTCCCGCAGCGACTGCAGCGGCGAGATAAGCTCGAAGCGTCCCGCCTCCCAGTCGCCGTAAAGCTCGCTCCCCGGCACCAGCATCAGCGTCAGCGCCCCGGCGTAATCGGGGTCAATGTCGGTCAGGATACGGGCGGTGGCGCGGGCGTGCTTCTCGCTGCCCTCCACGCCCCCCAGCCCCAGGATGACGGTGACCGAGAGGGTGATACCCGCCGCCATTATTTTACGCCCCGCCTCGACAATCTGGTCGTAGGTGGCGCCCTTCTTGACCTTTTTTAATAATTCCTCGTCGCCGGTCTCCACACCCAGGTAGGCGATTTCCAGCCCTAATTCGCGCAGTTCTTTAAGCTCTTCGGGGGTCTTTTCCAGGGCGGCGCGGGGGGTGGCGTAAGTGCCGGCGCGCTCCAGGTTGGGGAACTTGGCGCGCAGCTGTCGCAAGACCTCGGCCAGCAGCGGCGTCGGGGCGGCCAGGGCGTCGCCGTTTTCCAGAAAGACGCGCCGCACGTTGCCGGGGTAGCTGGCGGCCACCCGGTCAATATCGCGGGTAATATCCTTGATATCGCGCACGCTGAACTGAAATTGCGTGAAGGTGCCGCAGAAGGTGCAGCGGTTGTGCGAGCAGCCGACGGTCACCGGCAGCAGCAGGCTACTGGCCTCCGAGGGCGGGCGGATGATAACGGTATCGTCCAAGGCTATCTCTTCCTTCTCACCAGGGCGAAGAAGCGGTCCTGGTACTCCTCGAAGACATGCCAGCGGTTAAGCTCGCCCTCCAACTCGCTGGGCTCGATTTGCCCCAGGGCTACCTGCTGGAACATCTCCTCGATGCGCTGGCGGGCCCCTACCGGGATGCCGCCGCGGGTCATCCCCAGCAGCCCGCGCGAGCCGAGCTGGGCGACGTTATCCGGCAGGGAGCGGCTGGTAATCTCGTAGATGAACTTGAGCAATGAGACGTCCCAGAGGTCGTCCTGACCCTTGATGATGGAGGCCAGCGGGTCGCCCTTTTTATCGATTTCGTCGTTGAGCTTGCGCACCACCGCCGACCAGCCGTCGGAGACGATGTTGAGCTCCTGGGGCTCGTTTTTATAGGTGTAGAACAGCCCCGGCGTGTCCGGCCCGTGGGCGCGCAGCAGCATCTCGAAGTACTGGCGGGCGTCGGGGCTGAAACCCTCCAGGTTGGTGAGGTAGTACGGCGTGACGATTTTGGGCCGCTCGGCGATGACGCGCCCCTCCCGGATGACCGTTTCGCCGGCGGCGGCTTCCTCCACCAGCTCGGAGTAGGCGGGGTCGGTCACCAGGTAGTAGTGGATGTTGGTGATGCCGAAGGTGGCCAGGTGCTGGCGCGGGTGGCGCAGTATCTCGGTATGGCGGGCGGCCTCGGCGATTCTCTCGTTATCAATGTCCATGCTTGCCTAGTCGATGGCGGCCAGCTCTTGCTTGTACTCGTCCAGCAGCGTCAGGTACTGGGCCTCCATCTGCGCCTGCAGGCGCTGCCACTCCTCCTGGAACTGCGGCTGCTGCTCCACGTCGATGTTCATGCGGGCATTGGCCACGCCCGTCTGCCTCTGGATGGCCTGCTGGAGCTTGGCCTCAAAGTCCTTCTTGAGCTGGTCGTAGGCCTGCCGCTTCTGCTGGGCGACCTCCTGGCCGTAGTGGTCGAGGACGTGCCGCATCCGGCTGAAGCAGTTTTCCACGGCCACTTTATCGTTCTTGAGCGCCTTGATGCCCTCCATGACCTTTTTGTTGGTGCGGCGGGTGGCGTCGTTACGGGGGAGGCTGATGTTGCGCAGGAGGATATCGTTGATGCCGGCGACGACCGTCGGGCGGGCCTTCGCCTCGAACTTGCCGACCTCGCCAGTGAGGTTGAGGTCTTCGCGCAGGTAGCGGGCCGCCAGCTTTTCGCCCTCCGGCCCGTACTTCCACTTGAGCCGCTCGGCCTCGGTCGGCTCGCCAATCTGGGCCAGCTTCTCGGCGGCTATCTGCGCGGCGGTCTTTATCTCGCCCATAGCTCCTCCCGGCTTATATGTACTCTATAGTCATTATACAACAACGGGGAGGCATCAGGAAGGCGCTGGCTCGGAGGGTATGTCTTTACTTCACCCCCTATTTGGGGGTGGGGGAAGAACTAAGGCCTAAGCGGCGGATGCGCCAGGGCGGCCTGGGTGGGAATAGATAACACCGAGGGGTGGGGAGGTCTACTTCCCCTTATTCTTCAAGAGCCAGTACTCCAGCCCGTCGGCCAGGGCCAGCCAGCTGGCCTCGATGATGTTGGTGGAGCCGCCGACGGTGCGCCACTCGGTCTCGCCGTCGCTGGACTCGATGAGGACGCGCACCTGCGACTCGGTGCCGGTGCTCTCCTCCAGAATCCGCACCTTGTAGTCGGTCAGCTTGACCTGCGCCAGCGAGGGGTAGAACTGCAGCAGGGCCTTGCGCAGGGCCCGGTCGAGGGCGTTGACGGGGCCGTCGCCCTCGGCGGCGGTATGGATGACGTCCTTGCAAATTTTCACCTTGACCATCGCCTCGGAGAGCAGGTCGCCCTGCCCCTGGCGCGTCGAGCGGCGGCGCTTGGATTCCACCAGCACGATGAAGTCCACCAGCTCGAAGGGCGGCTTGTAGCCGGGGCGGGCGCGGTGGAGGAGCAGCTCGAAGGAGGCCTCGGCGTTGTCGTACTGGAAGCCCCGGCTCTCCAGCGTCTTGACGTGCTGGAGCAGTTCCTGGGTGCTCCGGGCGTCGCCGGAGAGGTCGATGCCCATCTCCCTGGCTTTGGTGATAATGTTGCGCTTGCCGCTCTGGTCGGAGACCACGGTGCGCTGGCGGTTACCGACGCTTTCTGGGTCGATGTGCTGGTAGGCGTCCGGCCACTTGAGCACGCCGTCCAGGTGGTAGCCGGCCTTGTGGCTGAAGGCGCTGGCCCCCACGTAGGGCGCGTACGGGTCGGGGACTTTGTTAGCAATCTCGCTGATGGCGTGGGATATTTCCGTCACCCTGGCCAGCTGCGCGTCGGTAACGCAAGCGATGCCCATTTTGAGCTTCAGAGTGGGTATCACCGTGCTGAGGTCGGTGTTGCCGGTACGCTCCCCGTAGCCGTTGATGGTGCCCTGTACCTGGGTCGCGCCCGCCTGCACCGCCGCCAGCGTATTGGCCAGCGCCAGGCCGCCGTCGTTGTGGCAGTGGATGCCCAGCGGCACCGCTGTCGCCCTGGCCGCCGCCTCGACTGCTTCTTTAATCTCGTCGGGGAGGGCGCCGCCGTTGGTATCGCAGAGAACCAGGCAGGTCGCCCCGGCGTCGGCGGCGGCTTCGAGCGTCTTCAGCGCGTATTTGGCGTCGCTTTTATAGCCGTCAAAAAAATGCTCGGCATCAAAAAAGACTTCTATTCCTTTGGACTTGAGAAAACGGATAGAGTCGGCAATCATGTCGAGGTTTTCTTCCGGCGTCGTCCGCAGGACGCGGGTCACTTGCTGGTCGGAGCTCTTGGCGACCAGCGTGGCTATCTTGACGCCGGCCTCGACCAGCATGAGGAGGTTATTGTCCTCCTCGGCGCGGGTATTGCGGCGCCGCGTCGAGCCGAAGCCGACGATGCGCGCGTTTTCCAACGAGAGGTCTTTGACGCGCTGATAGAACTCGGCGTCCTTGGGATTGGAGCCCGGCCAGCCCCCCTCGATGTAGCGGACGCCCAGCTCGTCGAGCTTGCGGGCGATGTGCAGCTTATCGACGACGGAGAAGGAGATACCCTCGCTCTGGGCGCCGTCGCGCAGCGTGGTATCGTAGAGTTCAACCTTTTTCAATCGTTACCTCTCCACTTCCCCGGCAATCAAGTCCCCCATCTCCTGCGTCCCCACCTTGTGCTTGCCCTGGCTCATTATATCATAGGTGCGGTGGCCGGCGTTGAGGACGGCATCCACGGCATCTTCCACCGCTTTAGCCTCCGTTTCCAGGGCGAAGGAGTGGCGCAGCATCATGGCCACGCTGAGTATCGTGGCGATGGGGTTGGCCAGGTTCTGCCCGGCGCGGCGCGGGGCGCTGCCGTGAATCGGCTCGTAGAGGCCGAAGGTGGCCTGGCCCGTCCGGGGCACTCCCGCCAAGCTAGCCGAGGGCAGCATCCCCATCGAGCCGGCCAGCATCGATGACTCGTCGGTGAGGATATCGCCGAAGGTGTTTTCCGTCACCAGCACGTCCAGGTAGCGCGGGTTCTGGATGATGCGCATCGAGCAGGCGTCCACCAGCATGTGCTCCAGGGTTACGTCCGGGTAGTCCTGGGCGACCTCGACGGCAACCTGCCGCCACAGCCGCGACGACTCCAGCACGTTGGCCTTGTCCACCGAGATTAGCTGCTTCTTGCGTGTCCGCGCTAGCTCGAAGCCCACCCGGACGATGCGCTCGATTTCCTTATCGGAGTAGAGCATGGAGTCGACGCCCCACCTTACGCCGCCTTCCTGCCAGCGCCGCTTGGGCTGGCCGAAGTAAAGCCCGCCGGTGAGCTCGCGGACGAAGATGAAGTCCACGTCCCGGACGACCTCCGGCTTGAGGTTGGTGCCGTCAATGAGCATCGGGAAGACCTTGACCGGGCGCAGGTTGGCGAAGAGACCCAGCGCTTTCCTCAGCTCCAGCAGGCCGTCCTCGGGGCGCACCTTGTTGAGCGGGTCGTCCCACTTGGGGCCGCCCACGGCGCCCAGCAGCACGGCGTCGGTTTTTTTACAGAGTTTCAGCGTCTCCTCGGAAACGGCGACGCCCTCGGCGTCGATGGCCGCCCCGCCGAGGAGCCGCTCGGTGAGGTTGAAGCCGTGGCCGTACTTGCGGCCCGCCGCCGCCAGCACCTTGAGGGACTCGG
>Ga0307419_10000387_pt1 | contig 21967 bp, 24 predicted proteins | sample SalMarWE160230MG_2_FD_202512 | JGI IMG/M metagenome (GOLD analysis project Ga0307419, IMG submission 202512) | Salt marsh sediment microbial communities from the Plum Island Ecosystem LTER, Massachusetts, United States - WE1602-30 | ecosystem: Environmental > Aquatic > Marine > Intertidal zone... | reverse complement strand
GCGAGCGTCTCCGTCCCAGCCGAGTGCCTCGAGTGGACGCACCGGGCGCGGCGCCACCCGGTCGGCGATACGGCGGGCGAGCTCTGGATTCCGGCCCCCTCCGCCGCACAGGTAGAGCTCATCAATCTCGAACGGAATCCAGCGCAACGACTCCGCGGCGGCGCGCGCCGTCACCTCCGTGAGGCTGGCCAGGAGGTCCTCGGCGGCATCGCCCGCCGCGAGACGCGTCTCCAGCCACGGCTCCAGACGCCGAGATCCGAAGCGCTCCCGGCCGGTCGTCCTCGGGGGTGGCTCCCCGAAGAAGGCGTCCGACAGCCACTCGTCGACCACCTCCGGGAGCACCCGCCCGGCCGCGGCCAGGCGCCCGTCCCGGTCGAAGCGCAACCGTCCCTCCGTCGCCCGACCGGCAGCCGCGTCCAGCAGCACCACTCCGGGGCCGGTGTCGAAGGCCACCGGCGCCGCCGCCGACCCGAGCGGCGGCAGCGCGGTCAGGTTCCCCATGCCGCCCAGGTTGAGAATGGCGCGGCCGGCGTCCGGGGAGGAGAGGAGCAGCCAGTCGAAGTAGGCCGAGATCGGCGCGCCATGCCCACCGGCCGCCACGTCGCGCACCCGGAAGTCCTCGATGACCGCGATGCCGGTCTCCTCGGCGATCACGGCGCCCTCGCCCAGCTGCAGCGTGCTCCCGGGTCGCCCGGCCTCGGGGGGCTCGTGCCACACGGTCTGTCCGGCCGAACCCACCGCGGCCACGTCCGCCGCGACCAGCCCCCCGGCCTCGAGCGCCCGCCCCAGCGCGGTGGCGAATCGACGTCCGAGCTCGAAGTCCAGGCGGCAGAGATCCGCGGCCCGACCCTCGTGGCAGGCGTGGAGCAAGCGGGCGCGCAGATCGTCCTCGTAGGGAAAGCTCTCGAAACCCACCATCTCCGTCTCGTCCGGACGCTCGTTCCGGCCCGTCATCCGCACGAGGGCGACGTCGACGCCGTCCAGCGAAGTCCCCGACATGATCCCCGCGAAGATCGGCACGATGCTGGTCAAGCCAGGAGGTCGGGGTGGATGCGCTCGCGGATCCGGTCCGCGTGCGCCCGGTCGTGCTGCGTCACGGCCCGGACGAGCTGGTGGAGGGCGATCCGATCGCCATCCAGCGTGCCCGCCGCGCTCCAGGCGGCCGCCGGAGCCTCGGCCAGGAGATCGGTCGTGCGGCCGCGCTCGGCGGCGACCTCGAGGAGGAGCTCCGGGACCGACTTCCCTCGCACCGGCGGATCGGGATCGGGCGGCCAATCCTCGAACGCGGGCGGAGAGCCGGGGCCGCCCGGCGCCTGCGCCGTCTCGATCAGCCGCTCGAGCCGGGGCCGATACGCCTCGCGCTCCGCCTGCAGCAGGTGCGCGAGGTGCTGGGCGGGCGACCAGCCCCGGGGCGGAGATCGCTCGTCCCGGCCCGCGTGCGCCTCGCAGGCGGCCCGCAAGCGTTCCGGACCCCGCGCCAGCTCCTCCAGCAGACGGGAGATCTCGGCGGGCTCCACGTCCGCCGGATAGCAGGCATAGTACGGAAGGTGCTCCGCCCCCGCGAAGCGCTCGACGACGTCCGCGAGGCGGCCCTCGCAGGCGTCGAGGAGGCGTTCGGCCATCGCGCGGCTCGCGCCGAGCTCGTGCATGGCGATGGCGGTCTTCACCGAGCCCCCGGCCGCCACGAGGAGCGGCCGCGCTTCCCGTGCCTGCAAGCCACAGACTCGGTGCAGGATCGAGAGGCTGCGGCGCACCAGCTTCCGGCTGCCGGCACGCAGGTCGACCATCAGGTTCCCGTACACCTTGCCCAGCCCGATCATCACCCCCGTGGAGAGCGTGTTGAGGACGAGCTTGGTGGCGGTCCCGGCCTTCATCCGGGTGGAGCCGGCCACGACCTCCGGGCCCACGATGGGCGTGATCACGTGCGCGGCGGCCCGGCGCACGTCCTCGGGCGGCGGCGAGCAGCTCAGGAAGCCGGTGCCGGCACCCCGGGCCGCGGCCTCGAGGACCGCGGCACGCACGTAGGGCGTCGTGCCCGAGGTGGCGATCCCGAGCACGAAGTCTCTGGGTCCGACGTCGATGGCGCGGACGTCGGCGATCCCCGCCTCGCGGTCGTCCTCGGCGCCCTCGCGGCTGCGGACCAGGGCCCCGGGGCCGCCGGCGATGAGGCCGATCACCGTGCCGGGCTCGGTGCCGAACGTGGGCGGACACTCGGCCGCGTCCAGGACCCCGAGGCGACCGCTGGTGCCGGCTCCCACGTAGATGAGCCGTCCCCCGCCCCTGAGACGGCCGGTCACCTCCTCGATGAGCGCGGCGATGACGGCGCCTTCGGCCTGTACGGCGGTGGGTACGAGGCGGTCCTCGGCCTGGATGAGGCGGACGATCTCGGCGGGCCCGGCACGGTCGATCCCGGCCGTGCGCGGGTTCACGGCCTCCGTGGGACTCGTGTGGCTTTCCGCGTCTCCGCCGCCATCCTCCAGCGGCGGCGGAGACGCGGGTCCCCGCTGTGCGTCGACCATGACCGCCTCCGCCCCTCGCCGCTCCGTTCCGCCCGCGCCATCCGGTCGCCAAGCTACGCGGACGGCGGCCCTGCCGACAATCCGGCACGGTCGGCGCCGAAAGCGGGGAGCTGCGGGGGTGAAGACGGCCCCCGGAGGGTCACGATCCTCGCTCAGGGCCGCGAACGGAATCCCGCGCCCGCCGCGGCCCTCTCACCGATCCTCCGCCTCGGTCGGGCAGGTCCGGCTCAGCGCGGCCGGCGCACCGTCACAGGCTCCTTCAGCACCAGCGTCATGGGGGACCCTGCCGGGAGCACCGCGTCGACGTCCTGCGTCCCGAGCACGATGGCCGTCCCGGCCGCCGCCCCGACCGCAGCCCCGATGAACGTGCCGGTCTTGTTGCCGCCGACGATCCGGCCGAGCAACGCCCCGGCCACCGCGCCGGCGCCGACCTCGGCCGCCGCCTGCCCGGTACTGGTCCGGGACTTCTTCTGCGGGCTGGCCTCGGCCAGGTCCGCGGAGATCGGATAGGACCTGCCGCCGACCGTCACGCTAGGGAAATCGACCTTGAGCACGGCGGTCTGGCCCGCGCCTCCCGACTTCTGCACGGCGGTCACCTTGCCGTCCACCTTGGCCCCCCTCGGGATGGCGACGCGGCCGGCCACGGAGATCGGGTCCGAGACCGTAAGGGTGAACGGCTCGCCGACCTTGCTGATCTGGGTGGAGAGCTTCTTGTCCAGCGTCCCGTGGATCCGCGTGCCCGTGGCGACGTCGAGCTCGACGTAGGCGGGCGCCGCTGTCTCCGGCGTCGACGCCGCGCCGCTCCCCGTCGCGGTGCCGGCTCCGGTGGCCTCCTTCGCAGGCGTGGCCGCCCCGGACGTAGAACCGGTCGTCGAGGGAGCCCTCTGCGCTGGCTTGCTGGGCGCGGACTTCCGCTCGACCGGCGGGGTCTTCGTCTCGGGAGCGGCCTGCCCGACGGGTGCGGCCGCCGGCGTCTGGGCGTTCGGCTGCTCGGCCGGAGCCTCGGCGGCCGCAGCCGCGCTGTCGGCCACCGCTTCCTTGGGAGACTTGCCACCACAGGCGGCCGCCAGGAGACCCACCGATACGGCCAAAGCCCATCCGATCGTGCCCGTGCTCGCCTTCATCGCCCACCTCCTCGTCTGGATAGCTCGTCGACTTGCGGGGAAAGGCCGCCTCTCAGCCGCCTGGCGTCACCTCCAGGGGCGCATGCGACCGGATCGTCACGTGGGAGCCCTCGGGAAGGACCGCGTCCATGTCCTGCGTTTCCAGCACGATCGCGGTGGCCACCGCCGCCCCGACGGCAGCCCCGATGAACGTGCCGGTCTTGTCGCCGCCGATGATTCGCCCGAGGATGGCGCTCGCGGCCGCCGTGAACGTGTCACCCATCTCTGATTCTCACCGGTTTCGGGCTCGCGGTCCAGTGCGAGGTCCGGCGCGGTGCCGGGTGTGACCGTCCCGGTCCGCGGGACGGCCGCGGTCCTCGTCAGGGTGAGCGGCAGGGTCGGCACTCCTCACAGCGTCACGAGGTCCGCTCCCTCGGAACGGATTGAGGTCGTCGATCGTGCGCGGTAGACTCCGAACCTTGTAGCTTCGGCGGTGTTTCCTGTTACCCATGAGAGACGAGCGAGTGTCCGTCCACGTCACGATCGCCGCTCCCGGTGGTAGGGATCGCCTCTTGGGCCCGCGCGCCACGAGGTGCCGGGCGTGAAGCAGCTGCGGACCCTCGTCCCGTACCTGCGTCCCTACTGGCGGGGCGTTCTTCTCGGGCTGGTGCTGGTCGTGGTCAGCAACCTGTTCAGCGTGGCCGCACCCCTGCTCCTCAAGTACGCGATCGACGCCATGCAGACGGAGCTCAGCCGCTCCGTGATCTTCCGGTACGCAGGGCTCATCGTGCTGACCGCGCTTCTGGGCGGCGTGGCTCGCTACGGCCAGCGGGAGCTGCTGAACGGCATCAGCCGAAAGCTCGAGCGCGATCTCCGAGGTGACCTGTTCGACCACCTCCTGCGCCTGCCGGCGCAATTCTACGACGAGTGGCGGACTGGGGATCTCATGAGCCGGGCCACCAACGACGTCCTGGCGGTCCGGCAGGTGGCCGGGCCCGCCATCATGTACCTGGTCAACACGGCCACGATGTCGGTGCTGGTGCTCGTCCTCATGCTGCGGACCGACGTGGAGCTCACGGTCCTCACTCTGCTCCCGATGGTGATCCTGCCCGCGGCGGTGTACGGATTCGGCCGCGAGATCCACCGGCGGTTCGAGCGCATCCAGGCCCAGTTCAGCGAGCTGTCGAACTTCGTGCAGGAGAACCTGGCCGGGATCCGGATCGTGAAGGCGTACGGACAGGAGGCGACCCAGGGACGGGAGTTCGACGGCTTCAACGAGGAGTACCTGGAGCGCAACATGAGCCTGGCGCGCGTGTGGGGCGCCTTCCATCCGGCGCTCACCGTCTTCGCGGGTCTCGCCGCGGTCATCGTACTCTGGTACGGGGGTCTCCAGGTGATGCGGGGCGTCATCACCCTGGGGGACTTCGTCATGTTCATCACGCTCCTCGTCCTCCTCACCTGGCCGATGATCGCCCTGGGCTGGGTCACCAACCTGTTCCAGCGCGGGGCGGCCTCCATGGGCCGCATCAACGAGCTCCTGGGCACGGAACCAGCCGTCGCCGACCCGGCCGAGCCGCGAAATCCCGAGAGGATCCGCGGCCGGGTCGAGTTCGAGGACGTCTCGTTCCGGTATCCCGGGACCGAGCATGCCGTTCTGAGCCACGTCAGCTTCCGCATCGAGCCGGGCGAAACCGTGGCCCTGGTGGGCGGCACGGGAAGCGGCAAGACCACGCTCGCCCGCCTCATTCCGCGCCTGTACGACACGACCGCGGGACGGGTGCTCATCGACGGAATCCCGGTCCGTGAGCTCCCGCTCGCGACCCTGCGTGACGCGATCTCGGTCGTGCCCCAGGAGCCGTTCCTGTTCAGCATGCGCCTGCGGCGGAACCTGGTCCTCCCGACTCCGGACGCGGCGGGCGAGCCCCCGTCGCCGGGGGCGGCGGGCCGGGCCGGAGCCTCGACGGACGGGTCCCCGAAGGCCGGCTCGGGTCTCGGGGCGGACGGAGCGGGCCCGAACGCGGACGGAGATCCGTCCACCGGGAACGGAGTCCCCACCGAGGCCGACCTCGAGCGCGCGCTCGAGATCGCTCAGCTGCGCGAGACGCTGGCGATCCTCCCCGAGGGGATCGAAACCCGGATCGGGGAGCGCGGCGTCAATCTCTCCGGCGGGCAGAAGCAGCGAGCCACGCTGGCGCGGGCGCTTCTCCGCGACGCTCCCATTCTCGTGCTCGACGATGCGCTGTCCGCGGTGGACACCGTCACGGAGAAGGCCATTCTCGCGGGCCTGCGCGGCTATCTCCGCCAGCGTACGGCCCTGATCATCTCCCACCGCGTCTCCGCCGTCCGGGAGGCCGACCGCATCCTGGTGCTGGAAGGCGGCGAGCTGGTCGAGGAAGGGACCCACGGGGAGCTGCTGGCCCGCGACGGCGTATACGCGCGCCTGCTCAAACGCCAGCTGCTGGCCGAGGAGCTCGAGTCGTACCGCGGCCCGGGATCTCTTGCCGGAGCTTCTGCCGACGGGTAGTCTGTCGCTTCGCGAAATCGGGGGCCCGACGACGGGGCTCCCACCTCTGAACGAGGGCATCGTAGAGGACTTTCCGTTGCCGGCCGTTCCCTCGATTCCCGAATCCGCCCGTTCGGATGCCACGCGGCTCCGGTACCGGACAGCGCCGGCGTGGCCGGACGCTGCCGCCGCCGGGGATCGCCCGGCGCGAGAGGGCTGATCCATGCCGCTCCCGGACGCGGCTCGCATTCTCCTGATCGAGGACGACGAGGGCCTGCGGAGCGCATTCCAGGTGGTGCTCGGCGCGCGCGGGCTGTCGGTGGAGGTCGCCGGCAGCGGCGCGGAGGCGCTCCAGCGGCTCACGGAGGACGCCGCGCCCGCCGCCATCGTGGCCGACATCGGCCTGCCCGACCTGTCCGGCCCCGAGCTCATAGAGCGCCTCCGGAAAGCGGCCCCCAGCTCGGCGCTGGTGGTTCTCACGGGAGAGAACGACGAGAAGACGAAGCGGGACTGCCTCGGGGCGGGAGCGTCGGCCTACCTGATCAAGCCCCTCACCGGCGGGCAGCTCCACGCCGCCCTACACGAGGCCTGCGGCTGACGGCGGAGATCCGGCCGCCGCCGGAGGCGCGTGGGTCGGACCTCAAAGCCTCCGCAGCAGGAAGTCGGGCGTGAAGCGCGTCGCCCACGACGCGAGCACCGTGAACTTCCCACTCACGAGCAGGACTCCCACGGCCACCAGCAGGACGCCGCTCACCCGCTCCACCCAGGGGATGTAACGCCGGAAGCGGCGGAACACGGTGAGGAACCGCGACAGCGCCGCCGCCGCCGCGAGGAACGGAAGCGCCAGGCCGGCGGAGTAGACCGCCAGGAGCCCCACGCCCTCGGCCAGCTTCTCCTGCGTGGCCGCGTAGGTCAGGATCCCTCCCAGCACCGGTCCGATGCACGGCGTCCAGCCGGCACCGAAGGTCACGCCCACGACCACCGCCCCCAGCATCCCGACCGGACGGCTGCGCAGCTGCACGCGCTTCTCGCGCAGGAGAGGACGGAGGGGCGTGATCCCGAGGAGGTGGAGGCCGAACAGGATCACCAGAGCGCCCCCGATGCGCGCGATCCACCGCTGGTAGTCGTGCAGAACGTGACCGAACACGCTGGCCGAGGCGCCCAGGCCCATGAACACCAGGCTGAAGCCGGCCACGAACAGGAGGGCGTGCACGAAGGCCGTCCGGCGGACCTCGCCGCTGCCGTTCTCGAGCTCCTCCATTCCGACGCCCGCCACGAAGGACAGGTAGGACGGTACGAGCGGCAGGACGCAGGGCGAGAGGAAGGAGAGGATCCCGGCCAGGAAGGCGACGAAGATGCCGAGACTCATGGACGCCGCCGGCTCAATCCGTGCCCGCCGGGGGAGCTCCCTCGGCGTCTGCCGTCACGGCGGCCCCGGCCTCCGGGAAGCGGTAGCCGATCATCTTGTAGGCCAGCTTCGCGGCCACCACGCCGGAGGAGTGCGAGCCGAGCCCGGGCGCGAGCTCGACGATGTCGGCGCCGACGACGTTCCGCTCCCGGAATACGGCCCGCAGCAGGTCCAGCGCATCCCACCAGCTCCCGCCTCCCGGCTCGGGCGTTCCCGTGGCCGGCAGGAGCGCGGGGTCGAAGAAGTCGACATCGAACGTCACGTACACGTTGGGCCCGAGACTGTCCAGCGCCCGCTCGACCCAGCCATCGTCCCGCAGTTCCTCGGCGAAGATCGTGGTGATTCCCACGTCCCGGATGAGCCGGCGCTCCTCCCCCGTGAGCGACCGGATGCCGACGGCCGTGATCCGCGAGGTCCGGTCCAGCACGCGCCGCATCACGCACGCGTGGCTCCACGGCGTGTCGTGGTAGCTCTCCCGCAGGTCGGAATGGGCATCGAGCTGCAGGACCGACAGCTCTCCGCCCAGCCGATCCAGCCAGGCGTGCACCGGGGCGCTCGTGATCGAGTGTTCGCCGCCGAGCATGACGACGAAGCGGTCCGCGGATACGCCCAGGAGACGGGTGTACGCCTCCCGCAGCGTCCGCACCGCCTCCTCGGGACCCGAGCCGGGAAGCTCCAGGTAGGGAAGCGTGCAGATCCCGGCCTTCCACGGCTCGGCGTCCAGCTCCTCGTCGTACAGCTCCACGTAGCGGGACGCGGACAGGATCGCCCCCGGACCCTCCTTCGTCCCGGCCCCGTAGCTGGTCGTGGCCTCGTAGGGTACCGGCAGGACCACGGCGCGCGCGGCGTTCCAATCGGGAGCATCGGCCCCGTGGCCCATGAAGTTCTCTCCCGTGGTCCACGACAGGCCGGAGAGCTCCACGGGGAAGGGACAGCGGGCCGAGGTCAACGATCAGCCACAGAAGATGGCGGCCGAGACGACGGTCGCCCAGCGCCCATCGTCCGGGCCCTCGACCGCCGCCGTGATGTTCGTGGTCCTCACGATCTGGTCGGAGAGGCTCCAAACCTGGCGCTGCTCGTCCCAGGCGGCGTCGGGGTCGAACGGTATCCCGAGCACGGTGGCGAGCATGCTGGCGGCGAGGTCCTCCGCGTAATTCCCGGCGTGGCCGGCCGTCTCACCGTAGCTGTGGTGCTCGGAGAGATACCCGAACTGCTCCGGGTTCTTGGGGATCGCCAGGCCGATGCTCGAGGCGATGAGGCGGCTGGGCTCGTTGGTCTCGGAGCGAGCCATGACGGAGAACACGATCTGTCCCGGCTGGAGTCGATCGAGCCCCTCCTCCACGTCCACCATTTCGCAATGGGGAGGGAAGATGGAGGAGACCCCGACCAGGTTGTAGCGGGCGATCCGTGCATCCCGAAGGGCCATCTCGAACGAGGAGAGTCGCTCCCTGTGGATCCCCACGCCGGACGTAAGGAACATCCGCGATGGGACGAAACTCACCGCTTCGAACGGCACTGGATCCTCCGGTCAGGCGTGGTGGGTGCGGGAGCGCGAGCGGCGCGCACGACGCCCCTCGCTCCGGATCGTGACCGTGGAGGGCGGCGGCACCGGCGTGGCGCGCGGATCGGGCCCGGGCGCTCGATCGTCGGCTCGGACCCGGGCGTCAGCCTCGACAGATCGAGCAGTGTCCCAGGAGCTCCAGGCGGTAGTTGACGATTCGGAAGTCCGTCTTCCTCGCCACGGAATCGACCCAGGAGGCGAGGCTGACATCGTCCACATCGGACACCCGGCCGCAACTCAGACAGCGCACGTGCTCGTGCTCGTCCGTACGACCATCGTAGCGAGCGGGGCCGTCTCCGAGGGTGAGCTTTCTCGCCAGGCCGCAGCTCACGAAGGCCTCGAGCGCCTTGTAGACCGTGGCCAGGCTGATGTCGGGGAGCCGCTCGCGCACGGACGTGAAGATCTCGTCCGCGGTGGGGTGCGAGAGGGAGCCGTCCAACACGTCGTACACGGCCGCGCGCTGTGCCGTGAAACGGTGCCCGTCGGCCTCGAGGGCCTCGCGGAGCTCCGCTTCGAGCTCCTCGGCCGGTCGCCTTTGTGCCTCACCCTCACCCACGGATCGCCGCCGCCGCCATCGCTCGCGTTCACCGTCCGGAGCCGTCCGCGGACGGCCCGCCACGATCGCGATGAAGCTAAGGATTCGTGCCGCCCCCATCAACGTCCGCGCCGGCCGCGGAGCGGGGGCCGGCGCCCGGTTCCGCCGCCTCTCCGACGGGCGCATCCCCCTCGGCCACCTCCGGGAAGGCGAGTCGGACGAGGGCGCGCCACCGCCGTTCCGAGCCGCCCAGCGCCACGTGCACGGGCTCGTGCTCGGTCCCGACGCGTCGCTGGAAGCGTGCGAGGAGGCGAGGCACCCGGTCCGGTGGGACGGCCCCGTGCGCCGTGACCTCCTCCGCGTCCGGGTCGGCCGCTCGGGCTCGTGGCCGCGCCGTGTAGAGGCGAAGGCGGCCATCCTCTTCCCGGCGGGTGAAGACGACGAATTCGGAGGATTCCTCCAGGTCCGGCAGAGGGGGGAAGATCCAGATCTCCTCGATCACCGGCGGAGCGACCCGGCTGGCGACCTGCACGAGCCGGCGAGCCACCGGAGCTGGAACCGGTTCGGGCAGATCACCGGTCACGTCTCCCGAGCGCCCCGGCACCTCGTCCGGGGCGCCGCCCCGGGCGGACGACTCCGCGCAGGGCGCGGCCCGGTCCGCGTCGGCCGCGCTCAGGCTTCCTCCACGGCGCGACGCACCCGCTCGACCACCCGGCGCCGGGTGACGTCCAGCGGCTCGGCCACGAGGGCTCCGGCCGCCTGCGGGTGTCCTCCTCCGCCGAAGTCCCGCGCCACCTCCGCCACGTCCACCCGGCCGTTGGATCGCACGGAGATCTTGGTCCGGCCATCGGCGAGCTCCCGGAACAGGATCGCCACCTCGACCCCGTCCAGTCGCCGCGGATACTCCACCAGGCCCTCACGGTCCTCGGCGTCCGCGCCCGTGTCCTGGACATCCACGTCGCGCAACGTCACCCACGCGATGGCGTGCTCTCGATCCACCTGGAGCGTCGCCAGCGTCCTCTTCAGGAGCTCGAGGCCCGACTCCGTGTAGCGCGCGAACAGCCGGCGGAACATGCCCTCGACGTCTACGCCGGCCCGGAGCAGCTCGGCGGCGATGGCGTGAGCGCGGGGCGTGGTGTTGCCGAACCGGAAGGAACCCGTGTCCGTGACGATCGCCACGTAGAGCGCGCGCGCCTGGGCGACGTTCGGACGCCGACCCTCCAGCGCGAGGAGGTCGTAGACCAGCTCGCCGGTGGCGCAGGCCGTCGGATCGAGCACCACCGTTTCGCCGAGGGCGCGCGGCGTAGGCGGATGGTGATCGATCACCAGCACCCTGAGGCCATCGATCCGCTCGGCCACCGAGCCGATGCGCGACGCCTCCGAGGTGTCGAGGATGAGGATGGCGTCGGCGTCCTCGAGCGCCCGGCGTCCCTCCTCCCGCTCGGGCGTCCAGGTCTTCCGGCCGTCCAGGAGGAACTCGAACATGGGCGGAAAGGGCGTCGGGTTCACGATCGCGACCTCGAGTCCCCTCTCCTCCAGATACAGCGCCGCCGCCACCTCGCTCCCCGCGCCGTCCCCGTCCGCGTTCACATGGGTGGTGAGCGCCACCCTGTGGCAGCGCTCGAGCACATCCCGGAGCCCGACCAGCGCCTCGCGGCGCTCGGGCCCAGGGCGGCTCACCGGCCTGTCGCCGGATCCGCGCGCCGCGGTCACGACCGAACCCCGGGGACCGACCTCACAGGTTCCCCGCTTCCCGGCTCGGCCCGGGCGTGCCCTCCCCACCCGCGCCCTCCGGCCGGTCCCCCCCGACCGGGCCCGACGAGTCGGGCTGGGTGAGGATGCGGTAGAAGCACCACACCATGAGGATCGTCACCGATCCCATGCTGACGGCCATGAACACGGCCGCGAATCCGGTCAGCCCTCCGTTCTGCATCGTCCCTCGCCTCCTCTATCGAGCCGACGCGGCCGGCCCGGCCTCGCCCGGGGCGCCTCCGGTGCCGGCGGCCCGAGCCGCCTTCCTGCGCCACGCCACCCGGATGAGCCACAGTCCCACGAGGCCCAGCATCACGATGAGTCCGCGGCTGGCCCACCGGTAGGGGATGTCGGCCGGGTTGGAAACCCCGTGCATGAGGAAGGTCGGTATGGCCTCGCTCCACCCCCACCACGCGAACAGAAGCACCAGGAACGCCGGCGTGACCCACTTCATGATCGGCTTGAACAGGGCCGGCACCCTGAGGTCCGCCCCGTGGTGCATCTCCTCCCAGCCGCGATCGATGCCGAACCCGAACGAGAACAGGAAGATCTCGATCGTGGCCAGCACCACCAGGCCGAAGGTGCCCGCCCAGTAGTCCCACTCGGACATGAAGCCGTGCTGATAGAAGACGACGTGTGTCAGCCCCAGGAGGAGCGCCACACCCATGACACCGTACGAGGCGCGCCGGCGCGTCCACGCGAACTCCTCCTGCAGAAAGCTGATCGTGGGGGTGGCCAGGGCCACGCAGGAGGTGATCCCGGCGATGAACAGCAGGAAGAACCAAAGCACGCCGAATACCTGCCCCCAGATCTGCGGCCCCGGAAGGCCCTGGAAGACCACGCCCATGGCCACGATCCCCAGATCGAACGTGCCCCCCTTCGCGATCGATACGGCGCCGCTCACCCCGAAGAACACCACGGCCGCGGTGATCGCGATCGTGCCCCCGAGCACGACCTCGGCGAACTCGTTCGTGGCCGCGGTGGACAACCCGGTGAGGGTCACGTCCTCGTGCGCGTCCAGATACGACGCGTAGGCGTGGATCTGTCCCGCCCCCAGTGAGAGTGTGAAGAACATCTGTCCCGCCGCGGCCAGCCACACCTTGGGGTCGGAGAGGCTGGTCCAGTGCGGATTCCAGATGAAGTTGAGCCCCTGGGCCGGGGAGGCTTTCACGGCCGGCAGGGTGAGGACCCGCACCATGAGAACGAGGGCGAAGATGAACAACAGCGGCATCCCGATGAGGGCCAGCTTCTCGATACCGCCGCTGATTCCGCGTGACAGTACCCAGCCCAGGAAGAGGAGGGTGAGGATGAAGAACAGCAGCGCCAGCCAGCCCCCGTGCATCGAGGAGTCGAAGATGTTCTGGAAGGAGTACAGGTAGTGGCGCATCTGGCCGACCTGACCCAGGCCGAAATATCCCCCGGTGGCGCTGAAGAAGCTGAACCCCAGCATCCACGAGACCACGTAGGTGTAGTAGATGAACACCACCAGGGGCGTGACCAGGCCGAGCACGCCCAGGTACTTGGCCCACGGCTTCTTCCGGTCGGTGAGCTCGTCGAACATGCCGGGCAGGCTACCGTGACCGAACTTTCCCCCGAAGCGTCCGATCGTCCACTCGATCCACATGAGCGGAATGCCCAGGACCAGGAACGACACGAAGTAGGGGATCATGAAGGTGCCGCCGCCGTTCTGGGCGGCCTGTACCGGGAAACGGAGAAAGTTTCCCAGCCCCACGGCGTTCCCCGCCATGGCCAGGATGAGTCCGATGCGCGTTCCCCACTGCTCCTGCTGGTGTGTCTCGACGCTCAACGGCGTCCTCCGGCTCTCAGACGAGGCTCCCGGGTCTTCGGATGGACGGGCGGCGGGCGGCGCACGTCCCGGGTCGCCACCGACCCATGGCGCCGCCCGCTCCCCGGCCATCGGTCGGGGACCCTAGCCCGCGTTCGTCCGGCACGTCAAGGAATCTGGTACGTCAGAGAGGCAGCTGGCCGCGCAGTTTGGCCCAGGTGGACGCCAGGTGCACCCAGCGGCCGGAGGTGTGGCCCTCGATCCGTCCTCGGGCCAGCGCGCGCAGGAACTCGTTCGGGCTTTTGAAGGGGGGCAGGTCGACGCGCCCCCTCCCCAGCTCCGCCAGGGTGTGCGCGTCGCTGCCCGCACCGAGGGGGAGCCCCCGGATCTCCCCCCAGGCCCGAGCCCGGTCGTTGGCGGTCGGGTCGTGACAGCGGGCGTTGAACGCCTCCACGGCGTCCACGCAGTCGGCCACGGACTCCAGGAACTCCTCGTCCGTGCCCCGACGGGCGTCGAAGGGATGGGGCAGGTAGACCACCCCGCCCTGGGCGCGGATGGCTTCGGACACGCGGCGGAAGTCGCCTCCCGGCTCGATCCACCGTTCCAGGAAGAGGCCGATGAGGTCGAGGCCCTCGGAGGTTCGCACCTCCTCGCCCACGATCACGCGCTGCGGATCGAGGTCGCGCGCCTCGAGCGCTCCCTCGATCCGGTCGTGGTCCGTGATCGCGATCCGGTCCAGTCCGATGGCCCGCGCCCGTTCCAGGAGCGCGCGCGGCTCGGTGGTGCAATCGCGCGATGCACGCGTGTGCATGTGGAGATCGACCGCCCACGTGCCGGACTCGGTCGCGTCGCCGCCGCCCGGCGCCGTCATGCCCGGTCGTTCTCCCGGCCGGTGATCGACTCCCACGCCGCCCGGGCGCGCCGCTCGAGTGTGGCCAGGTCGCCATCGTTCACGAGCACGAGGTCGGCCGCCTCGCGCTTTCGGGCCGCGGGCCACTGGGCGGCTTCGATGGCGTCGAAGCTCCCCGGCGCGAGAGAGCGCTCGCCCTCGATGCGGCGGCGCCGGAGCTCGGCGGGAGCGTCCACGACCACCACGACGTCGTAGTCGTCCTGGAGACCGGTCTCGAACAGGAGCGGTATTTCGGCCACCAGCACGGCGGCGCCCGCGCGCCGCGCCGCGTCCAGCTCCCGGGCGCGAAGCGCCTGGACGGCCGGGTGGACGATCGCCTCCAGCGCTTCGCGCTCGGCGGGAGCGCCGAATACGCGCCGGCGTACGGCGGCCCGGTCGAGGCCGCCGTCGGCCGCCAGGACATCGTCACCGAACCGGTCGCGGATCGCTGCCAGCGCCCTGGAGCCCGGAGCCACGGCTTCCCGGGCCAGGTCGTCGGCGTCGACCCGCCACGCCCCCCACCGCTCGAACAGCCTCCCGACCGTGCTCTTCCCGGCTCCGAGCGTGCCCGTGAGGCCGATCCGGATCATTCCCCGGGCTCGGGGGCGGCCCGGCGCCCACCGTCCGCCGGCTCCCCGCCCCCCGGCTCCTCGCCCGGCGGGATGGCCGAGAGGTCGGCGTCGATGATCGGGCGCGCTTCTCGGTCCGCCACGCCGAGCTCGGCCCGAAACTCCTCGAACAGGGTCTCCACCAGCTGATCCACCTCGGCGTCGCTCCGCCCCCGGAGCGGCACCTGCGCCCCGGCCAGCATGCCGTGGCCGCCGGCCGAGCCCCGGTCGCGTATCACGCGTCGAACCATGTCCCCGGCGTGGGCCTGCTGCTCGTAGGTACGCACCGAGAGGAGGAGCTCATCGTGGTAGCGTCCCGAGGCGATGGTCCATTCCACCCCGTCCACCCGCATGAACATGTCGGCCAGCTCGGCTCCCAGGTCCGGGTAGTCGAGCCGCCCCATGGGGACGCACATGACACCGTCGTACAGCCGGGCCCGCTCGATGGCCTCGTGTACGGACTGCAGGTAGGTGGGCGGCACGCGGGCGTGGCGTATGCGCGAGATCGCCGCGGGGTCGGAGCGCGGGTACAGGTACAGGCTCGCCTCCACGTCCGGGCCAGAGACCTCGCGGCCCAGGTCCATCGTCTCCGACTGGATCCCGTAGAACAGCGCCGTGGCCAGCGGGCGCTCGGGCTCGAGTCCCGCCGCGCGCAGGTATTCCACCAGGATCGAGCAGCTGGCCCCGTACGCCGGCCGGACATCGGAGAAGGTCGTGGCCGCCGCCTCCGGCCGCACCGGGTGGTGGTCGATCACGATGGAGGCGATCCGCCCCTCGGGGAGCGAGTTGTTCCCGGTCCTCGGTTGTGTGTCCACCAGCGCCACGGCCGTGCCCGGAGCGACCTCCAGGATGCCCATGCGATGGAAGTCGACGCCCAGCTCCGCGATCAACGCCCGGTTCTCGGCGCGCCCGACGATCCCTCCGAAGGCCAGTGTCGTCGTGACGCCGGCCTCCTCCCGGAGCAGAAAGGCGAGCGCCGCCGCCGATGCGATGGCATCGGGGTCCGGGTTGTCGTGCGTGAGGACGAGCACGTCCCCGGCCTCCTCGAGGGCTCCGAGCAGCTCGGCGAGGCGGAGGGCCTGATCGACGGTCGTCTCGCCCGGCTCCATGGGTCCGGCCGCGTCGGCCGCACCCTCGAGCGCCTCGGGCGACGGCGAGCGAGTCTCCCGCCCTTCCGCCCGCTGGCCGTCGTCACGCACCTCGTCCATTTCAGTCGGAGCAGTCGCCGTGGGGATAGGGGTGACCGCAGTGGGGACAGCGCCCTCCGCGGCAGCCCATGCGGCGGACCGGGATCGCCGTCCCGCAGCGCAGGCAGGGCGACAGCGCGGCGCTCTCCCTCGCGGGCTCCGCAGCGCGCCGGGGCTCCATGGGGGTTCGAAGCCGGGCCGCGGCCGGCGCCTCGCTCATCCGCTCCATCCGTAGGCGCCGGTGAGGAAGGGGTTGGTCCGCGCCTCGCGCCCCACGCTCGTCTCGCCCCCGTGTCCCGACCACAGGATGGTGTCCTCCGGGAGGGACAGGATCCGCTCCCGGATGGAGCGCAGCAGCGTGGGCCCATCCCCGCCGGGCAGATCCACCCGCCCCACAGAGCCGGCGAACACACAGTCGCCCACGAAGGCGTGCCCGGGAAGCACGAACACCACCCCGCCCGGGGAGTGGCCGGGAGCGTGCCTGACCTCGAGCTCGAGGCCGGCCAGCTCCAGCTGCTCCCCATCCTCCAGCTCGTGATCGGGCGCAGGGGGAGGATCGATCTCCAGCCCGAACATGCGGCCCTGGTCCACCGCCGCGTCGTAAAGGCCCCGATCGGCCGGATGCAGGTAGATCGGGATGTCGAAGCGCCGCCGGAGCCCGGCGACGCCGCCGACGTGGTCCAGGTGGGCATGGGTGAGGAGAATGGCCACGGGCTCAGCGCCCCACTCCCCCAGGGCCGCCAGTACGGCCTCCGGGTCGGCACCCGGATCGATCACCACCGCCCGGTCGGCGCCACGCCGGCGGACCAGGTAGCCGTTGGCCTGAATGGGTCCCAGCACGAGGCGCCGGACCTCCACCGGGTCCGCGGCCCCCGTCATGCCCGGGACTCCGGTCTCGCCGCCGTGATCAGACCGCGAAGGAGCTCCCGCAGCCGCAACCGCCCGTGGCGTTGGGGTTGTCGAACGTGAACCCGGAGCCCTGGAAGGTGCGCTTGTAGTCGATCGCCACGCCCTCCAGATACTGGGCGGAGAAGGGATCCACGAACAGGCGCACGCCGTGGCTCCCGATGACGAAGTCGTCCTCGCGGGCCTCGGGCTCGATGTTGAGGGCGTACTCGAAGCCCGAGCACCCGCCCGGAACCACGCTCACGCGCAGCCCGGCGGACTCCCCGGTCATCTCTTCCTCGGCCATGAAGTTCCGGACCTCTTCCGCCGCCAGCTCCGACAGCGTGATCCCGAGGCCCTCGTCCTGTCCCGATCGTACCGTCGCATCCATGCTCGCACCGCCCGTGTGTCGATTCATACCGGGGCTTCGGCCCCGGCGCCTTCCCGCTCGGCTTGATCCACGAGGTACTTCTCGGCCGCGAACACCGCCGTGGTGGCGTCACCCACGGCCGTCGTGATCTGCCGGACGAGCTGGGAGCGCACATCGCCCGCCGCAAACAGTCCGGGGATCGACGTCCGCATGTCCCGGTCCGTGAGCAGGTAGCCCCCCGCGTCGTGCTCGACGTGCTCGCCGAGCACGGTCGTGTTCGGCTCGAACCCGATGAATATAAACACTCCCGTCACGGGGAGTTCCGTCGAAACCTCGGTCTCCACGTCCCGGAGGGCCAGGGAGGTCACGCCGGAATCGTCCCCGCGGATCTCCTCGACGACCGTGTTCCAGATCACCTCCACGCGCGGGTTCTTGAGCAGGCGGTCCTGGAGGACGGCCTGCGCCCGGAAGGCGTCACGGCGATGGACGATGTAGACCTTCTCGGCATAGCGGGTCAAAAACTCGCCTTCCTCGACGGCCGAGTCGCCACCACCGATCACGGCGATGGTCTGTCCCTTGAAGAAGGCGCCGTCGCAGATGGCGCAGTAGCTGACCCCCCTGCCCCGGAATTCCTCCTCGCCGGAGACGCCGAGCCGGCGCGGGGTCCCTCCCGCGGTGAGGACGACGGCGGGGGCGCGATACACCTCTCCGCCCGACACCGAGACGAGAAATCGGCCCTCGGCGTCCCGGCGGATGGACTCGACCACGCCATAGGTCGCCTCCACGCCGAACTTGGCCGCATGGTCGCTCATGCGCTCCGCCAGCTCCATCCCGCCCACCTCCTCGAGGCCGGGATAGTCGTCGACCAGCTCGGTGAGGAGGAGCTGTCCGCCGGGAGCGCCCTGCTCCAGGAGCACGGCATCCACCTCGGAGCGTCCCGCATAGAGGGCGGCGCACAGCCCCGCCGGGCCCGCGCCCACGATGATCATGTCGTGATCGTGCGTCGTCATGCTCGCCCGTCCATCCCCTGCTGTTCCATGGTCCGCGAGCGGATCGCCTCCAGCCAGGCGAGGGGTACCTCCTCGGAACCCGGCTGGGGAGCGTGCGCTCCGTCCCGGCCGTGCCAGTCCGAGCCCCCGCCGGTGAGCAGCCCCTCCGCCTCCGCCAGCGCCCGCAGGGTCCGCCGCATCCCCTCATCGTGCGAGGGGTGCAGCACTTCCACCCCGTCCAGCCCCTGGGCCAGCCAGCGCCGTAGATCGTCCAGGCCGTGCTCGCGACCCGGATGGGCGACCAGCACCACGCCCCCGGCCGCGTGCACCCGCTCGATCACCTCCGCGGGCGGCGAGGGCCGCTTCTCGACGAAGGCCGGCTTCCCGCGCGAGAGATACAGCCGGAACGCCGCCCGCTCGCCGGAAACCAGCCCCTCCTCGACCAGGGCGCGTCCCACGTGAGCCCGCGTCGGAACGCCGCCCACGGCGCGGCTCTCCACCTCTTCCCAGGCCAGCGGCACGTCCAGCTCCTGCAGCCTTCGGACGATGGCCCGGGCCCTGCGAACGCGGTCCCTCCGGTAGGCCTCCAGGTACTCCGACAGGGACGGGTCCGAAGGGTCGAATCCGTAGGCCAGGAGGTGGATCGACCGGCCGGGCTCGTTGGCCGAGAGCTCGGCGCCGACCAGAAACTCGAGCCCCAGGCGAGCCGCCTCGGCCGCAGCCTCCTCCACGCCGGCCACGGTGTCGTGATCGGTCAGCGCGATCCCGGCCAATCCCAGCCCGGCCGCTCTTCGTACCACCGCGGCGGGTGCCTCGGTTCCATCGGAGGCGAGGCTGTGGAGATGGAGGTCGACGCGCGCCGGGGGCGATCTCCGTGGCTCGGGCGTCACGCGTAGCTGCGCGGGAAGTCCAGCGACCGGCTCTGCCGGAACAGCTCCTCCAGGTCGCGCTCGGGGAGCTTCTCCAGATCCTCCGGTCCCCCGATCCGGCTCTCCGGCACCTCCACCACCCGGTAGGGACGCTGCCCTGTGGTCACGCAGAAGAAGAGGAGCGCCTGCGTACCGGGCTCGGGAGGATGGGCGCTGAGCTGCACCTTCCAGGCATCCCCGTCCGCCCTGATCTTCCTGGCCATCATCCCTTCCGAGTCGAGGTCGTGGCGGCGCGCGTCGGCCGCCGCGCGCGCGTGGGCCCTTCAGGCCCGGCGAACGCCCACCGCGGCCGCGACGTCGCGGTCTACGATCCGGCGCCGGCCGTCGACCAGCACCTCCAGGGAGCCCTCTTCCCGGCCGCGTCCGGTGACGGTCACCCGGGCGCCCGGAAAGAGACCCACGGCCCCGGCCCGGCGCAAGCGCGCCGGCTCCTGGTCCAGCACCTCCTCCACCACGAACGGCTCGTCCCTGGGGGCCTCGAGCAGGGGCCGGAAACTCTGCCGCTCCATCTGCCCGTCCGCCGCCGGGATCGGGGAGCCGTGCGGATCGTGGTGCGGCTGTCCCAGCGCTTCGTCCATGCGCGCGATGAGCTCGTCGGACGCGGCGTGCTCCAGTCGCTCGGCCTCTCTGTGGACACCGTCCCAGGCGTATCCGAGCTTCTCGATGAGGTAGGATTCGATGACGCGGTGGCGTCGGAGGATGCGCAACGCGAGGTCGCGGCCCTCCGGGGTGAGCCGGACGCCGTGGTAGAGGGCGTGCTCGACGAGGCCCCGGCCCGCCAGTCCCTTGACCATGTTGGTGACCGACGGCGCCGCCCTGCCCAGCTCGTCCGCCAGATCGGAGGTGGACACCGGACTGGAATGGCTCTCCAGCCTGTAGATCGCCTTCAGGTAGTCTTCCGCCGCTCGTGAAGCCGGTCGTCGTCGCTTCTGCCCGTTGCGTCCCTCGCCCTGCGCGTCCACCGGTCTACCTCCTGGAATACCGCCCGACCGCCCTAGTCGGGCAGATAGGTCTCCTCGCCCGTGAGCCTGGCCAGGAACGTGGCGATGAGCTCCGCTGCCTCCTCCACATCGGAGGCCGCCACGAGCTGGCTGGGGCTGTGCATGTAGCGGTTGGGCACCGACACGACCGCCGTGGCCACCCCCGACCTGGCAGTATACATGGAGTCGGCATCGGTTCCCGTCGCCGAGGGCGCCGCATGGACCTGGAACGCGATTCCGGCCTCCCCGGCCGCTTCCCTGAGGAGTCGCAGGAGCACCGGGTTCACCACCGCGCCCCGCGTCAGGACCGGCCCGCCGCCGAGGTCGATGTCGCCGAACTCCTTGCGGTCCACCGACGGGTGGTCGGTGGCGTGCGTGACGTCCACGGCCAGGGCGGCCACGGGATCGAGGTCGTACGTGCTCGGAGCGGCGCCGCCGCCCGAACGGTAACCGATCTCCTCCTGGGTGGTGGCCACGGCCACCGCGCGCACGGACAACCCCTTCTCGGCGGCGCGGCGCAGCGCCTCGAGGGCCACCAGGACGCCGATGCGATCGTCGATCGACCTCGCGGCGAATCGGTCGTTGGCCAGCTCGAGGGTGTCGCTGGCCAGCACGGCCACATCTCCGACCTCGATCCGGCCGCGGGCCTCGTCGCCGTCCCGGGCGCCGATGTCGATCCACAGGTCCTTGAGCTTGACCGCCTTCTCTCTCTCCTCCCGATCGATGAGATGGATCGCCTTGCGGCCGATCACACCCGGCACCTCGCCGTCCCCGGTGAGGATCGCGACCCGCTGGCCCACGAGCACTTGCGGATCCCAGCCTCCGACCGGCTGCACGTACACGTACCCGTCGTCATCGATGTGGTGGACCATGAGGCCGATCTCGTCGATGTGGCCCGCCACCATCACCCGTGGAGCTTCCTCATCCCCCACGGCTGCGAAGCTGTTTCCGTGCACATCCAGCCAGACGTCGTCGGCGAACGTGCCGGCCTCCTCGCGCCACACCCGCGCCGGCGCCGCTTCGAAGCCGGACGGCCCGTGAGCATCCAGCAGCCGGGTAAGGAACTCTCGCATGGTATCTTTCATGAAATCGCCGTTCATCCATCAATGTGAGCGCCGGGCGGCCTCCGCCGGCCTCGACGCGTCCCTTTCGCGATCGAGCCCTGGCGCACACGCCGGCACGGGGCGTTCCCTCCCGCGCCGCCGGTCCCGTCTCCGCTCGTCGTACAGGAAGTGTCCGTTCGAGAATGAAGAACGGGTCGCAACGCCGGTACACCGCGACCGGGCGACCGGCGATGGAGCCGTGCAAGGCTACGTACCGATCCGCGGCAGAGCAAGGCCCGGGTGGACCGGCACGATGCGGCCAACTCCGAGCCCGGGCGAGTCACCGCGCGCGCCTCCGCGGCATCCGGCGAGCCCCGCGTCCCCACGCTCGATGCCGGGGTTCCACTATTGCGCGACTATCCCCCATTGTCGAATCTTCTATACCTTACCTTATGGCCCGACAGTGAACATCCAGCCGAACATGGAGCCGGCTATGGCCAAGACGATCGATAGTGTGATGCAGATGGTGGAGGCGGAGCTCAAGAAGAACGCCGGCGTCTCCAACGAGACGCTCTACGAGAAGGCTCGGAAGATCGACGGGTCGATCTCTGGCCTCACCCTCCGCCAGTTCCACGCCCGCTATCCGCTGCAGGTGAAGCGGCGCATGGCTACCAGCGGCCGCCGCCGCAAGAAAGCGCGGAAGCCGAGCCGGAGCTCGCGCGCCACGAAGGAGGCCGCCTCGGACGCATCCCGTCAGGCGGTGCGCGACGTGCTGCTTCGCTTCGCCCGGGACGTGAGCGCGGCGGAAGGCAAGGCGGCCATGATCGACCTGGTGACCGGACTCGACAAGTACGTGGACCAGGTCGTTCGGGCCGTGAACGGAAAGACACGCTGACGGTGGTTCCGGCCCGGTCTACCCG
>Ga0307419_10000385_pt1 | contig 22004 bp, 22 predicted proteins | sample SalMarWE160230MG_2_FD_202512 | JGI IMG/M metagenome (GOLD analysis project Ga0307419, IMG submission 202512) | Salt marsh sediment microbial communities from the Plum Island Ecosystem LTER, Massachusetts, United States - WE1602-30 | ecosystem: Environmental > Aquatic > Marine > Intertidal zone... | reverse complement strand
CCGGTAGTCCTCCAAGGTCCGGTAGTGGATCACCTCCGCGGGCGCGTCGGGGAGGGTCCGCGGCGCGCCGCCCGTGGCCAGGAGAAGCTTGCCGTAGCCGTACTCGTCGCCGCCGTCGTCCCGGACGGTCTTCGCCTCGCGGTCCAGCGATACGACCCTCCGTCCCAGGAGGAGATCGGCCTCGTCGGCGGCGGAAGACCGCCAGATGTCCTCCTCGGACATGTCCTTCCACAGGCCCTTGCTGAGGGGGGGACGGTCGTAGGGGGGCTCCTCCTCGGCGCCGATGAGTCCGATGGAGCCGTCCTCGTCCTGCTCGCGGATGCCCGCCACGGCGGCGTCCGCGGTCATTCCCGCGCCGATGATCAGGTAGTCGAACGAGCGCATCCTCTCCTCCGGGATCCAGTTCGAGGTTCGCCGGCTTTCCCCACGAGATCTGCGCGTGGGAGAGCGAACGCAAGTCCGACGCCTCGGACGGGAGCGCTCAGGTGCGCAGGGCCGGGAGGTCCTCGCCCTTCGGTACGAAGCGCAGCGCCAGGCCGTTGTTGCAGTAGCGCAATCCGGTGGGGGGCGGGCCGTCGTCGAACACGTGCCCCTGGTGGCCGCCGCAACGCACGCAGTGGTACTCGGTGCGCGGGACGACCAGCTGGTAGTCGGGCTTGGTGGCCAGATGACTCTCATCGAGCGGCCGCCAGAAGCTGGGCCACCCGGTACCGCTGTCGTACTTGGTGTCCGAGGAGAACAGGGGCAGGAAGCAGGCCGCGCACACGTACGTGCCGGCCCGCGTCTCGTGGTCGAGTGGACTGGAGAAAGGGCGCTCGGTGTACGCTTCGAACAGGACGGCGTAGGCGTCGGGCTCGAGGATCCGTTTCCACTCCTCGCGGCTCTTCCGAAGCGGGGGCACGGCTTCGCCACCCGTCGTGTCGGAGCGGCCCCCGGCCGCCGCATCGCGCAGGAGCCCGGGCCCCGCGCCGCGTCCGGCCCCTTCGTCCGGATCGCGTTCGAGCCCGAGCCATTCACCCAGGAACAGCGGGGCCGCCGCGATCCCGGCCAGTCCGGCCACGAACGTCCGCCTTCGCATCCTTCATCTCCTCGCTTCGTCCACCACGGTCCCGCGGGCCCGGTCGGGCCGCACGCCCGGTGCCGGCCCCATGGGAACGATCGTGGGTGCCGCGCCGTTCCACGTCTCCCGTTCCGGTGTCGGGTGCTTCCCTACGGAGACGGTGGGATCCCCACCACACGGGGCCGGGCCGTTGCCCCACGATCGCCGTCGGCCACCTTCCTATACCGGCCCGGCCACCGTGCGAGCCACTATGGGTGCGAAGTCCGAGGCATGTTCGACGTTCGCCGGGGGGAGAGAGACGACTATGGAGATGGGAATCGGACACGCGGGGGGACACCCGCACCGCGCCGGGGGTGGCCCCCGGGCCATGCGGCGCGCGTACGCGGAGGCACCGGTGGTCCTCACCTGGGAGCTGACGCAGGCGTGCCCGCTCAAGTGCGTGCACTGTCGTGCCGAGGCCCAGCCGTTCGCGCACCCGGACGAGCTGACGACCGCGGAGGCCTTCGAAGTCCTGCGGCAGGTGGCGGCGTTCACGCCTCGGCCTCCGGTGGTCGTCCTCTCGGGTGGCGACCCGATGGTGCGTCCGGACGTGTTCGAGCTCCTCGACCACGGTCGCGAGCTCGGGCTCCACATGGCGGTCACACCGGCCCCCGCGCCGTCGCTCACGGACGAGCTCATCGGCCGACTGAAGGACGCCGGCGTGGTCCGGATGGCGCTGTCTCTGGACGGATGCAGCAGCGCCGACCACGACGCCTTCCGGGGCCAGCCCGGCTCCTTCGACGTGGTGATGCGGGCGGCCGAGGCCGCGCGCCGGGTGGGGCTCCCGATCCAGATCAACACCACCGTTACCAGCGGCAACGCGGGCGACATGGCCTGCATCGCCGATCTGGTGGAGTCGCTGGGAGCGGTGGCCTGGGAGCTCTTCTTCCTCGTGCCGGTGGGCCGCGGCTCCGTGCTCCAGCCGCTCGGGCCGCGGGAGACCGAGGCCCTGCTGCGCTGGATCTACCGTCGCCAGCGCCGCGCCTCGTTCAAGGTGGTGACCGTGGAGGCGCCCTTCTACCGGCGCGTCGGTCGCGAGATCGAGGCCGAGGACCGGAACAGCGGACGCCTCCCCGATCCCGCGGGTCCGACCGCGGCCGATCTCGGATCGACCGGCGATGGCAACGGGTTCGTGTTCATCAGCCACACGGGCGAGGTGTTCCCATCCGGCTTCCTGGCGCTATCGGCCGGCAACGTCCGCGAGCGCTCGCTGGTCGAGCTCTACCGGGACAGCGACCTGTTCCGCTCGCTGCGGGACCCCGAGGCCCTGCACGGCAAGTGCGGGATCTGCCCGTTCCGGTTCGTGTGCGGCGGCAGCCGCGCGCGGGCCTTCGCGGCTTCCGGCGACCCGCTCGGGGAGGATCCCTTCTGCCCGTACGAACCGCCGGGCGTTCGCGTCTCGCTGGAGGCCCGCGTCGGCCGTCGCGTCCAGAGCCGTAGCGCCGCGCCGGTGCGCGCCGGCGGCATGTAGTCGTTCACCGGGGAGGGTGCCGGGGCTCGCCCCCGGCGGGCCCGCGGTAGCTGCTCCCGTCAGCCGCCCGGGCTACCGGTCCCTGTCTCGCGCCTCCGGGATCCCTCCTCCCGGAGGACCCCCTCGAGGATCCCGGTCGCCTGCCTCAGGATGTCCCAGTCCGTCTCTTCGATCGACCCCAGGAGCCGCTCCGTCTCTCCGATGCGCCGCTGCCGTCCTTCCTGCAGCAACCGCTCGCCCGCGGCCGTGGCGCGGAGCAGCACCCGGCGGCCGTCGTCGGGATCGGGCCCCCGGCGCGCCAGGCCGGCCTCTTCGAGCGCCGTGGCCAGGCGGCTCATGCTGGGGGCCGTAACCTGCTCGGCGTCCGCCAGCTCGCCCAGGCTCCGCGGTCCCCCGAACACCAGCACCGAGAGGGCGGAGAGGCGCGGACCGCTCAGGCCGCTCGCCGCATCCTGGCTGCGGAGCCGGCGGAGTAGCCGGATGGCCGCGGCGTGCAGCCGGGCGGCGATCTCGGCGTGGCCCGGTCCCGTCGCCTCTGCTCCGACGGCCCCGACCGCGCTGGTTCGGCCGGCTTCCTCCACGTCCCCCACGGCTCCCCTTGACGGGCTCTCCATGCTCACTAGTTTAGTTAGAGCAACTAATGAAATCAAGCTCGCCGTTCGGGCGAGCGGCACCCGTCCCTTCGAGAACCGGCGAGGAGAGCCCATGAACGAGCAGGCGGAGGCATTCGGCATCCGTCGCATCGGCCAGGTGGCGGTGCGCGCGAGGGACCTCGACGCGTCGGTGGACTTCTACCGCGACGCCCTCGGCCTCCCGCTCCTGTTCCGTGCGCCGCCCGGCCTGGCCTTCTTGCAGTGCGGAGACCTCCAGCTCATGCTCTCGGCTCCCGAGAGCCCGGACTTCGATCACGCCTCGTCGGTCCTGTACTTCGAGGTGGACGACATCGACACCGCGTACCGCGTCCTGGGCGAGCGCGGCGTGGTCTTCCTCGGCGAGCCCCACCGCGTGCACCGGGCCGAGGACCACGAGCTCTGGATGGCCTTCTTCCGCGATCCGGACGAGAACGTCCTCGCTCTCCAGTCCCGGCGGCCGCTGCCCTAGCTCACAGGCTGTCCAGCGCCCGCGCCAGCCGCTCCTCGGCCTCGCGGGCCACCGACTGCAGCTCGGGCACGTCCGCCAGGGCCAGCATCGCCTCGGGCCGCGCGTAGGCCACCTCGGCGCCGCCCTCCATCTCGGCGACCACGACGTTGCAGGGCAGGAGCAGCCCGATGTCGTCGTCGGCGCTCAGCGCGCGGTGGGCCAGCGGTGGATTGCAGGCGCCCAGGATCACGTAGCGCCTGAAGTCCACGTCCAGCTTCTTCTTGAGCGTCTCCTTCACGTCGATCCGGGTGAGGACGCCGAAGCCCTCCGCGCCCAGCGCCGCCTCCACCCGGACGATGGCTTCCTCGTAGTCGACGCCCGGGAGCTCCCTGTGCGCGCCGTAGCTCGTGTCCCTCATGACTCGATCTCCGTTGCTCGAGCGCTGCCTTCGCGCCGGGCATGTCGACCGAACCGCCGTGGGCGCTCCGGCCGCACCGCCCGCCGCGTCTCAGTCGGCGAACAGGTCGACGGCGGACTCCAGAGAATCCGCCACCTCGTCCTTCGTGATGATGCCGAGAACCGTGCCGCGGGCGGGATCCGCGCTGTGCGTCTTCACGAGAGCCAGCGGCACGTGCGCCCTGTGCATGCGCGAGAGCACGTCGAAGAAGATGTCGTCCTCGTTCACCACGATGTAATCACGTCGGACGAGATCGAGCGGGGTTCGACACGGCTCGGTTCCCGCCACGGCCTCCAGCGCACGGTCCCTGGAGATTACGCCGAACACCCGGTCGGGGCTCCCTACCAGAAAGTGCCTGGCCGTGTCCATCTCGCGCACCGAGCGCAGGAAATGCGCGAGGGGAGTGGAGGGCGAGACCGTGACGACGTTCGTGTCCATGATGTCGCGGGCCCGCCGGTGATAGTGGAAGTTGGCCTGGAGGGCGAGGGGCACGAAATGGCCGCGCCGGGCCAACTTCTGCGTGTAGATGCTCTGGTCCACGAACAGCTCCCGGACGCCGTAGCTGAGCACCACCGTGATCGCCATCGGGATGATGACACCGTAGTCGCGGGTCATCTCGAAAATCATCACGATGGCCGCCATGGCCGCGCCGGTCGTCCCGCCCACGACGCCCGCCATCCCGGCCACGGCGAATCCGGGGGCACCCACGGCCCGGAGCGGCGGGAAGAAGTGGCCGAGGGCCAGCCCATACGCCGCTCCGAGAGTGCCCCCCATGTACAGGGCTGGCGAGAACACGCCGCCCGAGGCCCCCGAGCCCAGCGTCACCGAGGTGACCATGAGCTTGAGGACGTACAGGAGGAGCAGGAGCAGGATCGGTCCCAGGCCGCCCGAGAGGATGTCCTGGATCGTCGCGTAACCCACACCCTGCACGTAGTAGTGCCCCAGGGAGCGAAGGCACAGATACATCGTGATCCCCACCCCGAGCATGCTGAGACCGTGGCGGAGATAGTAGCTCCGGGGGATCCAATCGAGGAGCACGTCCTCGGTCCAGTACAGCGACCGGATGAACAGAGCCGAGGCCAGGCCCATGAGGATGCCGAGGCCCACGAACGAGATCAGGGCTCTGGGGTCGGTGAGGTTGAAGGAGGAGCTCACCAGGCTCGGGATCACGAAGGATGGGTTGGGTCCGAAGAACAGCCGGCCGATGTAGGTGGCCGTCACGGTCGCGATCCCCACGGGCACGAGCGTCCGCACGCTGCTCTCGTGCAGCATGATCTCGATCGCGAACAGGATCCCGCCGATCGGGGTGTTGAACGTGGCGGCGATCCCGCCGCCGGCGCCGGCCGCCACCAGCGTGATCCGCTGCCAGGTGGGCATCTCGATGATTTGCCCGAGCGTGGAGCCGAAGGACGCGCCGATCTGGATGATCGGGCCCTCCCGCCCCACCGCGCCGCCGCTCCCGATCGACAGCGCCGAGGCCACGGACTTGATGAGGGCGACGATGGGCCGGACGATCCCCTTGTGGTAGTAGTTGGCGTCGATCACCTCGGGCACGCCGTGGCCCTTCGCCTCCGGGGCGAAGTTCTTGACCAGGAAGACGACGATGGCGGCGCCCACCACGGGGGCGAGGATCACCAGCGGCCCCCAGGGGCTCGTCGCCGTGTGCTGGTTGGCGTCGTAGCTGAACGAGAGGCGTCCCAGGAAGAAGAGGTTGTGGAACAGGGCGATGAGGCCGCGGAACGCCACGGCGCCCAGGCCGGCCACCACCCCCACCAGGATGGAGAGGAGGCTCAGGCGGTAGGCGATCCCCAGCGGATGGGGGGCCTCCCCGGCCCCGGCGATCCCGGGCTGCGCGTCCTCCTCGGACCGCCGGTCCAGCCGGGCGGACGGCGGTGATCCCTCGACGTCCGGGGGCGTGGGGTCGGCGTTCCGATCGGCCGGGCCGCGGCCCTCGCTCATGCTCCTCCGGCGGCCCCGTCTCCCGGCTCGCCGCGGACGGTCCGGGCCGCCTCGACCATGTTCGCCAGGGCCGGAACGACCTCCTCCCAGCGCCGGGTCTTGAGCCCGCAGTCGGGGTTCACCCACAGCCGGTCCGCCGGGAGCACCGTGAGTGAGTCCCGGATGTGGTCGGCCATCTCCTCGGCCGGCGGCACCCGCGGCGAGTGGATGTCGTACACGCCCGGACCGATGTCGCGCTCGTAGTCGAAGTCCCGGAACACGGCCAGCAGCTCCTCGTCGGAGCGCGCGTTCTCGATCAGGAGGACGTCGGCGTCCATGCGGGCGATGTGCTCGATGATGTCGTTGAACTCCGAATAGCACATGTGCGTGTGGATCTGCGTGTCGGGCCGCGCCGTGGCCGTGGCGATCCGGAAGGCGTTCACGGCCCAGCGCAGGTAATCGTCACGGCCCTCCCGGCGGAGCGGGAGCCCCTCGCGGAGCGCCGGCTCGTCCACCTGGATCACGGGCGTCCCCGCCGCCTGCAGGTCCTCCACCTCGTCGCGCACGGCCAGGGCCAGCTGGTAGCACGTTTCCCGGCGCGGCTGGTCGTCCCGCACGAACGACCACTGCAGCATGGTGACCGGTCCGGTGAGCATCCCCTTGAGCGGCCGGTCGGTGCGGGAGGCGGCGTAGGACCACCAGCGCACCGTGATGGGGCCGGGACGGTGGATGTCGCCGTACAGGATGGGCGGCTTGACGTACCGGCTCCCGTAGGACTGCACCCAGCCGTTCCGGGTGAAGGCATAGCCGTCCATGAGCTCGCCGAAGTACTCGACCATGTCGTTGCGCTCGAACTCGCCGTGGACCAGGACGTCCAGGCCGACCTCCTCCTGGACCCGCACGCAGCGGTCGATCTCCGCCTCGAGGAAGCTCTCGTACCCCTCGCGGTCCAGGTCACCGGAGCGAAACGCCCGGCGCTTCGAGCGTACCTCCCCCGTCTGGGGAAACGAGCCGATCACCGTGGTCGGGAGCACCGGGAGGCCCAGGCGCTCGGTCTGCACGGCTTTGCGCTGGCCGAACGGCTCGGGCCGACGGGCCGCATCCGGATCGAGCGCCTTCATCCGGCGCCGCACTTCCGGCCGGCGGGTACGGCTGGAGCCCTCCCGGCTCTCCAGAGCCTTCCGGTTCGAGGCCAGCTCGCGCCCGATCGCGTCCCGCCCCTCGTTCAGGCCACGCGTGAGGATCTCCACCTCACCCAGCTTCTGGTGGGCGAAGGCCAGCCACGAGCGGAGCTCCGCGTCCAGCCCCGTCTCGCGCGCGGCATCCAGCGGGACGTGCAGGAGGGAGCAGGAGGGCGAGACCTGCAGGCGGCTCGGATCCACGAGCGAGGCGAGGCGCTCCAGGAGCTCGAGCGAGCCCTCGAGGTCGTTGATCCACACGTTACGGCCGTCCACGACGCCGGCCCGGAGCACCTTGTCGTCGGGGAAGCCACGGGTCTCCAGGAGCCCCAGGTGCCGCTCCCGGCCCCGGACGAGGTCCAGGCCGATTCCCGCCACCGGAAGGTCGACCAGGGCCTCGTAGCAGTCCCCCACGTGGCCGAAGTAGGTCTGGACGAGGAGGCGCGCGTCCGGCACGGCCTCGGCCAGCGACGCGTAAGCCCGCGTGAGCGAGCTTCGCTCGGACTGACGCCGGTCCTCGACGAAGCACGGCTCGTCCAGCTGGATCCAGTCGGCTCCGGCGCCGACCAGGCCGGAGAGGACCTCGGCGTAGGTCTCCACGAGGGGATCCAGGAGGTCCGCCAGCGGATCCACGCCCTCGCTCGCCTTGGAAAGGAAGAGGAAGCTGACCGGTCCCAGGAGGACCGGGACGGTCTCGACTCCCGCCCCGCGCGCCTCGGCCAGCTCGTCCAGGGGCTTCGAGCCGGAGATCCGGAACTCCTGGTCCGAGCTGAGCTCGGGGACGATGTAGTGGTAGTTGGTGTCGAACCACTTGGTCATCTCCATTGCCGGCACGTCGAGCTCCTCGGTCTGCGAGCCCCTGGCCATGGCGAAGTAGCGGTCCAGCTCCAGCGTCCCGCCGGTCCACCCGTACCGCTCCGGGATGGCGCCCAGCAGGGCGGCCGTGTCGAGAACGTGGTCGTAGTAGGAGAAGTCGTTGGAGGGGACGTGCTCGATGCCCGCCGCCTGCTGAGCTCCCCAGGCTCGCCGCCGCAGCTCCGCTGCTCTCGCGGCCAGGGCGTCGGCCGCGATCTCGCCGCGCCAGTAGGCCTCGGTTGCCTTCTTGAGCTCGCGTTCCGTGCCGATGCGAGGAAAGCCCAGATTCGCTGCCGTCGCCATGTTCGTCGGCTTCTCCTGTGGAGGTGGTCGCCTGATCGGAAGCCGGGACGCCCCAAGGATGTCCCCCGAATGGGCCGGGTGCCAGCCCGGTCCGTTCCCCACGGGTCAAGAAGCGTTCCGGTCGCGGGGCTCCGGCTTGCGTCCGGAGCGGTCCGGGACTCTCATCCAGTCATGAACGCCGTCCCGAGATCCGCCACCGCCCGCCGGCTCGTGCGCGCCGGGGCGCTGGTCCTGCTGTGCTACTCCGGCGCCTGCGCCGGCCGCAACCGCCCGCCCTCGCTCGGGCCCGGGCCGGCGTCGGCCGAGCCGGCGATGGCCAGCGTGAACCCGGGCTGGAGCCAGACCGGGCTGGCGTCCTGGTACGGAGACCAGTTCGACGGTCGCCCGACCGCCTCGGGCGAGACCTTCGACATGAACGCGCTTACGGCGGCCCACCGGACGCTGCCGCTCGGGACCTGGATCGACGTCACCAACCTGGACAACGGACGCCGGGCCGAGCTGCGCGTCAACGACCGCGGTCCCTTCGTGAAGGGCCGGGTGCTGGACGTCTCCAGGGCCGCGGCCCGCAAGCTGGGCTTCCTGGTCGACGGCACGGCGCGCGTGAGGATCGTGGTGAGTACGCCGCCGAGGGCCTGTCGGGAAGTCCAGGTGGGCGCCTACCGCGACGAGGGCAACGCCCGCGCCATGGTGTCCCGCCTGGAGGAGGAAGGCGAGTCGGCACGCACCGAAGCCGGGCCCGACGGTCTCACGCGCGTGGTGGCCGGGCCGCTGGACTCGGACGGCGCGAGCCGGGTGGTCCAGCGCTTCGGGGGCTCGGTGCGCTCCTGCGGCCCCGAGAGCTGACCGGCCTTCGAGCGCCACCCCGGCGGGCCGGACGAGTCTCCGGAGATCTCCGCGGTCGATCCTTCAGTCTCCCTCCTCCTGCCCGGTTCGGTCGCGGAGCGCCTTCCGGTACGCCTCCAGGGCCTCGTCTCCGAACAGCGTGAATCGGATCCGCCGCACCGAACGGAGGCGTGGCAGCGCGCTCACGATCTCGTCGATCGAGGCCCGGGCGGCCTGGGGGAGCGGGTAGCCGAAGGCCCCGGTCGACAGGGCGGGGAAGGCGATGGAGGAGAGACCGTGCTCCTCGGCCAGCTCGAGCGCTCGCCGGTAGCAGCGCCGCAGGAGCTCGTCGGCCGGCTCGTCCCGGCCCCACACCGGACCCAGGCAGTGGATGACGTAGGGGTTGGGGAGGCGATGTCCGCCCGTCAGTACGGCCTCGCCGGGCTCGATCGGGCCCAGGGGTCGGCACTCCCGCGCCAGGCCGGGACCGGCGCCGCGGTGGATCGCCCCGGCCACGCCCCCGCCCGGTTCCAGTCGGGCGTTGGCGGCGTTCACCACCGCGTCGAAGCCCTCCTGCGCCGCGATGCTTCCTCGCACCAGCTCGAGGGTGACGTCATCTCTCTGGATCTTCATGGCGGGCCTCCGGAGCGCTAGATTACGGGTGGTCGCGGAGCCCCGGTCCGCGGCCACGGGTGGGCGATCCCGCGCGTCGGCGTCGGCCGCCAGAGCGGTTCCCCATGGAAGGAGTCACCGGATGCGCCTGCTGGTCAACTGGCTGATCGACGCCGCCGCCCTCTGGTTCACCGCGTGGCTCGTGCCCGGCATCTCCGTGGCCGGCACGCGGGCCCTGCTCCTGGCCGCTCTGGTCATCGGCCTCGTCAACGCCGTGGTCAAGCCGGTGCTGGTGTTCCTCACCTTCCCGGTCACGATCCTGACGTTGGGGATCTTCTACCTGATCCTCAACGGGGTCCTGTTCTACCTGGCCGCCGCTCTCACGCCGGGCTTCGCCCTGAGCGGCTTCGGGGCCGCCTTCCTGGGGGCCCTGGTCATGTCGGTCGTGGGCCTCGTGCTGCACGCCGTCGTCCCGGGCGACTAGAGGATCGTAGCGAATGCGGCGCGGATGCGCGTCGGGCGATCGTGGCCGCGCCGATGGAGCTGGTACGTAGGTTGAAGGGAATCGATGAACGCGCTGCCTGATACCGAGCCGACCTCACGAGAGGGGGCTTTCGTGGACTACTTTGGACGAGATGACCTGCGCACCCTGCTGGAGGAGCGGGAAGGTCCCGCCATCTCCATGTACGTTCCTACCGAGCGCTCGAGCAGCGAGGCGGAGACCAATCGCCTCCGGTACCGGGCGGCGCTGGACCGGGCCCGGGATCTGCTCGGCACGGCCGAGGGCTCCAACGGCGCCGGGGAGTCCCTCACCGCGGAGCTCGAGCCGCTGACGCGCGAGGAGGAGTTCTGGCGGTACCAGTCGGGAGGGCTGGCCGTATTCGCCTCACCCGCCGTCCAGCGGCTCTACCGGCTCCCGGCCGATCTCCCCGACCTGGTGGTCGTGGCGCCGACCTTCCATACCCGCCCGATGCTCGAGTACCTCCAGGCGCCCGACCGGTACTGGGTGCTCGGGCTGAGCCAGAAGAAGGTCGTCCTGTGGTCCGGGACGGCGGCCGGAGCGAGCCCCATCGACCTCCAGGGCGTGCCGCGCAACCTCATGGAAGCTCTGGGCTACGAGTTCGAACGCGATCAGAAGATCGTGCTCCGCCGCAAGTACACCCGGGATACGCACGGCACGCACGGTCGGGGTGGCGTGATGCCGGTCTTCCACGGCCACGGGGTCGGCGCCGACGACGACGAGCCCGAGCTCCGCCGGTTCTTCAAGGCGGTCGACGAGGGACTGCAGGACATGCTCGAGGGAGAGATCGGACCGCTGGTCCTGGCCGCGGTCAAGGAATACCACTCCCTGTACCGCGACGTGAGCCGGCTGCGCAACCTGGCCGAGCAGGGGATCGAGGCCTCCGTCGCCGATTGGAGCGCCGAGCGCGTCCACCAGGCGGCGTGGCCGATCGCGCGGGCGCAGGTGGACCGCGAGATCGACCGGGCCCTGGACCTGTGGGAGGGATCCTACGGGCGCGGCAAGGGGGAGCTGGACCTGGCCAACCTGGCTCACCTGGCCGTGGCCGGCCGTATCCGACTGCTCCTCACCGAGCGTGACCGACGGGTGTGGGGCCGCCTGGACCGTGAGACCGGCGCGATCGAGATCGAGAAGGAGGGCGGCGACGATCCATCCGGGGAGGCGGCCGAGCTCCTGGACGAGCTCGCCGAGGTGGTGATCCTGCACGGCGGAAACGCGCTCGTGCTCCCCGCGGAGCGCATGCCCACGGAGACGGGGGTGGCGGGGATCCTGCGCTAGGGGACTAGTAGTAGGGGTTCCGGCCGGCGGAGTGGTCGGTGACGTCCTCGACCCCCCGCACCTCGGGTATCGCGCGACGCAGCGCCTCCTTGATACCCTGCGTCAGGGTCACGGAGGCCATCCCGCACCCCTGGCACCCGCCGCTCATGCGGAGGAAGACGACTCCGTCGCGGATGTCGACCAGGCTGACGTGGCCGCCATGGGAGGCGACCCCGGGGTTGATCTGCTCGCGCAGCACCTGTTCGACCCGCTCGGCGAGCGGACCGCTGGGAGGCTCGGACCCGAGCGGCCTCACGTTGGGGTTGTCGACCTTGAAGCCGGTTCCCTGCAGCGATTCGACCCAGTCGATCTCCGAGCCCTCCAGGAACTCGGCGGCGGTCGGTGCCGCGTAGAGACGGAAACCTCCCTGGTCGAACGCCCGGTCGTCCTCGATGATCTCTTCGGGACCGATCAGGGCCAGGTCGTATTCCGGGGCGAAGGGACTCGAGTCGCGCAGGTCGATGCGGACCGCGAGTCCCTTCTCACCCTCCTCCTCCATGAACGCCAGCACGCGCTGGCGGGCGGTTTCCGTGAAGCGGATCACGTGGGCCTGTCCTCCACCGAACACGGGTCGAAAAGCGGCCGTTCCTGCTCCAAACCCCTCACCGGTTCGTCTGTTTCAGTCGAGCTGCCGGTAGGCGTCCCGGAGCTCGCCGGCCGTGTACAGGGCGATCACCCGATGGCCCTCCCGCTCGATGGCCTGCCGTCCGCCTTCCTCCCGGTCCACCAGCGCCAGTACACCCAGCACCTGGCCGTTCTCGGTCGCGACCTCGCGAATCGCCTGCAGGGCCGAGCCTCCGGTCGTGATCACGTCCTCCACCACCACCACGCGTGCGCCGGCCTCGAAGCAGCCCTCGATGCGGCGGCCACGTCCGTGGTCCTTGGCGCGCTTTCGGACCGAGAAGGCGTGGACCGGCTCCCCGCGGCGCCAGCTCTCGCCGGCGATCGAGTACGAGATAGGGTCGGCGCCCATGGTGAGCCCACCGACGAGGTCGGGATGGAGCTCCGCTTCGTGCAAGGCGTCCAGGGCCACCTCGCCCAGGAGCGCCTGCCCCTCGGCGTGCATCGTGGTGGTACGGCAGTCGATGTAGTAGTCGCTGTGGCGACCGGAGGCGAGCTCGAAGTCGCCCAGGCGGAAGGAGCGCTGCGCCAGGAGCTGGAGGAGCCGCTCGCTCGCGCGGCTCACGCGAAGCGGCCGTGCGGGAAGAGTGGCGGCGGGCCGGCAGCGCGGTGGCCCGGCCTACCCGGCACGACGGAGATCCTCTCCCTCGCGCGCCTCGGCGGCGTCGCACTCGGCGCACAGGCCGTAGATCTTGACCTGCCGGGTGAGGGGCCTGAAGCCGGTCTCGGCCCCGATCTCCTCCTGGAGCGCGTCGAGCTCCGGTCGGTGGAACTCGAACACCTCCCCGCACGAGGTGCAGATCAGGTGATCGTGGCGCGAGGGCCCGATGCGGGCCTCGTAGCGCTTGAAGCCCTCGTCGAAGTCGTGTTCCGTGGCCAGCCCGACGTCCACCAGGAGGTTCAGGGTCCGATAGATCGTGGCCTTGCCGACGTGATCGCCACGCTCGCTGAGCCGGGCGGCGATATCGTCGGCCGACAGGTGACCGGTGGACTCGAACAGGATGCCCGCCACCGTCTCCCGCTGTTGCGTGACGGGGAGCTGGTGCTCCTGCAGGCTGGCGCGGAACACGCTCATCATGACTGCAGCGCAGCCCAGCGGAGGTCGGGTCTGGAGAGTGGTGTCCATGGGCTCGTGCCTCGGAGTACGGCCGCGTGATGCCGGAGCGCGCGCCCTCGTGCTTCCGGCATGGCTCGGTGACGGGAAGCTAGGCCGCCAGGAGGCTCGAATCAATAGTCATTATCGATTCGCGGCCCCGGCCGACCCTCGGTCCCACGGACCGCTTCACCCCCGCCTCTCAGCTCTCCCGCTCCTGGACGGTGTCTCTCACCTGGCGCAGCAGGCGGTCCACCGAAGCCGCCCTCTTCGGCACCAGGTAGCGGTCCGAGACCCGGTTGAGGCCCCGCCGAAGCTCCACGAAAGCCTCCGCCGCATCGCGGTACAGGCGGTCCAGGGACTCCTGGCGGGCTACCGGGGCGTCGGCGGCCATCCGGTAGCCGGTCCGGCCCATCTCCTCGTAGTAGGACAGGTCCGGTCCCCCGCGGCCGTGCATCCGCGACTCGATGTGGTCGGGGAACAGTCCGGACAGCCACAGTGCGAAGTTTCCCAGGTGCGCCTGGAGCAGGAACGCTCGCCTCCCCCGCGCCGTGGCCATGTCGGCGAGAATGTCGACCAGATAGTGATACTCGCGGCCGTCCTGGTCGGAGATGCGGTGGGATCGGCCACGGAAGCCGAACTCGAGGACGAGGGCGGAGACGTAGTCGGCGATGATGCGGCTCTCCACGCCGCTCTCGAGGAGAGCGTGCCGGACCAGGACGTAGAGGACCAGGCCGAGCGAGAGATCCTCTACGGTTCGGGAGCCCCCCATCAGAAGGCCGGGAAGGGAGGGGTCGTCCAGGAGCGGGTCGAGGCCACGCTCGGCCAGCACGGTCCTCCATTCGCTGGCGCGGCCCGCATCCCCATCGGCCAGGGTGCGTATCACGCGAGCCGCTTCGTCGCGACCGAAAGAAGCGCGCACGTTGGGGAAGATCATCCTGGCCTCCTGGTCCCGGTGTGCCTTCCTCCTCCTACCCCTGTCGGTTCTTCCGGATCTCGTCCAGGATCTTCCGCGCCATGTCCTTGTCCCAGGTGACGGCGCCGGTCTTGACCGACACCTCCACCTTGGTGGCCACGTCCGTGCGGCGCTCCAGGTCCACCGTCACGTCGTCTTCGCCCGACTTTCCCCATACTTCGCGGCTCTTCCCATCGTCGGAGTCCTTCTGCCCCTTGTAGTCGACTCCGAGGGTCTGGAAGGCGTCACGGGTGGCGGAGGTCACGGGCTCGATGCCCCCCTCGATCACCTGACCCACGCCGCGCGTCGTCAGGTAGAGACCGCCGGCTCCGGCCCCGGCCGCAGCGGCCAGGCAGCCGGCGGCGAGGAGAGGAAGGCAGAGGAGGAGGGCGGGGGCGGCTCGTCGGCGCATGGCCATCGTCCTTGTCGAGGCGTCCATTCCAGCCGTCCTCTCCTTATAGGTCGCGGCCGCCACCGCCGCCACCGCGGACCCCCGTGCCGGGGGACCCGGCGTCGGCCTTGCATGAGGGTGGGGGCGGAAGGAAGTTGCCGCGGAGCGGCCGGACCGACCCCGGCGGCGGCGTGGGATTCCGAACGAGGAGATGCCGTGTTCGAACGGTCGACAGGACCAGCGGCCGGTGCGGCGCTGCTGGCCGGAGCGCTGCTGGTGGCCGCGTGCGGAGGCGACTCCGCCTCGGCGGCCGCCAGCCGATCCGAATCCGCGGCCGCCCCGCCGTCGGCCGGCACATCCGCCGTCGCCGCGTCCTCGGCGGACACGGTGAGCTCCTCCGGCCTCCAGGTGACGCACCTGGACGTCGGAGGCCACGTGGTCACCGCCGAGGTGGCGGACAACGACCTGGCACGTCAGCGCGGGCTCATGTACCGTGACTCGCTACCCACCGATCACGGCATGTTGTTCGTGTACCCGAGCGAACAGACGCTGTCCTTCTGGATGCGGAACACCGAGATCCCCCTCGACATCGCGTTCATCACCGCCGCCGGGTCGATCGTGGACATCCAGCACATGAAGGCGGAGAGCGACTCGCTCCACACTTCGGCCAGGCCGTCCATGTACGCGCTCGAGATGGCGAAGGGGTGGTTCGAACGGAACGGTGTGAAGGTCGGCGATACGGTCAAGTTCTGAAGAGGCGAGCACGATGACGGAGACGAGGACCGAGCGGGATTCGATGGGCCAGGTGGAGATCCCGGCCGGCATGCTGTACGGGGCCCAGACGGAGCGGGCGCGCCGGAACTTCCCCATCAGCGGGATCCGCTTCGACCGCCGCTTCCTGCGGGCGCTCGGGTCCGTGAAGGTCGCGGCCGCCCGGGTGAACCGGGAGCTGGGTCTCCTCGATGAGCGCCGGGCCGACGCCATAGAGAGGGCCGCCCGCGAGGTGATGGAGGGGGACCTGGACGAGCACTTCCCGCTGGACATCTTCCAGACGGGCTCGGGCACCTCGACCAACATGAACGCCAACGAGGTGATCGCGAATCGCGCCATCCAGATCCTGGGAGGCACGATCGGGTCGCGCGACCCGATCCATCCCAACGACCACGTGAACCTGGGGCAGTCCAGCAACGACGTGATTCCCACCACCTCCCACGTGGCGGCGCTCACGGCCATCGAGGAGGAGCTCCTGCCGGCGCTGGCGGATCTCCAGGTCGCCCTGGAGGACAAGGCCGCGGCGTTCGACGACATACCCAAGGCGGGCCGCACGCACCTCCAGGACGCCACCCCGGTGCGCCTGGGCCAGGAGTTCGGCGGATACGCCAGCCAGGTCGAGCACGGGATCCGGCGGGTCGAGGGCCTGCGGGACGCGCTCGGCGAGCTGGCCATCGGCGGAACGGCCGTGGGCACGGGAATCAACACGCATCCCGAGTTCGGTCGCCGCATGGCCGAGGCGCTGAGCGAGATGACCGGGCTGGCCTTCCGGGAGGCGGAGAACCACTTCGAGGCACAGGGCGGACGGGACGGCATCGTGGAGGCCAGCGGCGCGCTCAAGACGCTGGCCGTGAGCCTCATGAAGATCGCCAACGATCTGCGCTGGCTCTCCTCCGGCCCGCGGACGGGGATCGGGGAGATCTCCCTGCCGGCCGTTCAGCCCGGATCCTCGATCATGCCCGGCAAGGTGAACCCGGTCATGGCCGAGTCGGTGTGCCAGGTGGCGGCGCAGGTCATCGGCAACGACGCGGCCATCACCGTCGGGGGACAGTCGGGCAACTTCGAGCTCAACGTCATGATCCCCGTCATGATCCACGCACTGCTCCAGTCCATCGCCATCCTGGCGTCGGTGTGCCGGGAGTTCACCGAGCGCTGCGTGGTGGGCATCGAGGCCAACGGGGAGCGCTGCCGGCGCAACGCCGAGTCGACCGCGGCGCTGGCCACCGCGCTGGCGCCCGAGATCGGCTACGACCGGGCAGCGAAGGTGGCCAAGACGTCGCTGGCCGAGGACCGGACGCTCCGCGACGTGGTGCTCGAGGAAGGCCTACTGACCGAGGAGCAGCTGGACCGACTCCTCGATTTCCGGGCCATGACGGAGCCCGGGATCCCCTAGGACCTTCCCGGCGGTCCGCGGACCGCCGGGCGGGAGGGCGGGTCTGCGGACACGGCGGTCCTCGGGGAGGGCGGCGGCCCGGGCCGGTCCTCGCGCCACCGCTTCCCCGTCGTGCGCCGGCAGGTGGGAAGTCGCGCGCCGGCGAGGTGAATCGAGGGCACGATCCATCCACAGGATGACACGGGAAGGGACATCACATGCGGCTCATAGTGGGGACACCTGATGGCGTCCAGGTCTACCGGTGGTTGGCGGGAGAGTATCGTGCCCAGCTCAAGGCCGAGGCCATGCCCGGCCACCCGGCGACCTGCCTGTGGGCCACGGAAGGCGCGGTCTTCTGCGGCACGGAGTCGGGGCGCCTGTACGTGTCGCGCGACCGGGGCGAGAGCTGGGCCCCCCGGTTCCGCGTGCCGGACGGCCGGGCGGTGCGCTCGGTGACGGGCCGTCATCGCGGCGAGGTCCTCTACGTCGGGGTGGAGCCGGCCGGCGTGTTCGCGTCGGTGGACGGGGGCGGCACCTGGGAGGAGCTCGAGGGCCTCGTGGCGCTCGCTCCGACCGAGGAGTGGAAGGGCTACGGCGAACGACGGCCTCACGTGGAGACGCTGGCCGTGGACCCGCTGGACGAGCAGCGTCTGTACGCGGGCATCGAGGTCGGCGGTGCCTACCGGAGCGAGGACGGCGGCCGGAGCTGGCGGCCGATCCACGATGGGTTGTACGAGGACGTACATGTCCTGGCCGCCGACCCGATCCGGGTGGGCCGCCTGTACGCCGCCACCGGAGGGGGGCTCTACGTGAGCGAAGAGAGGGGGGAGCAGTGGATCGCCCCACGGGAGCCGATCGGCAGCGCCTATTGCACGGCCTTCCGGCTCTCGCCCGAAGATCCCGAGCGCGACGGTCCGGCCCTGCTCCTGGCCACGGCGGCCGGGACGCCGGGAGCGTGGGCGGAGAGCCCCGGGGGCGCCGGGCCGCGGCTGTTCGTGAGCCACGATGGGGCCGCCTCCTGGAGCCAGCGGGCCCTGTGGAATCCGCGCGGAGTGCGCGACGGGATCACCGGTCTCGCCTTCGACCTCGAAGGCCCGGGCCGCTTCTTCGCCGCCACCAGCGGAGGCGAGATCCACTATGCCGTCGACCGGGATGGCGAATGGATCTACGTGATGGGCGCCCTGCCGCCGGTCCGGGCGCTCGAGGTCGTCTGATCAGAGGATGGGCGCCACCAGATGCACTGCGCGGTCGCGGATCCGCTCCCAGGTCGACCGCGCCCGATAGCGCTCCAGCGTGACCTCGTCGGCTCGCTCCAGGTCGGCCCGGAACAGCGAGTCCAGGGCCGTGCCGATCCGCCGATCGTGGATCAGGAGAGCGGCCTCGGTGTTCAGCCGCAGCGACCGGTTGTCCAGGTTGATTCCCCCCACCGAGGACCACACGCCGTCGGCCACGAAGGTCTTGGCGTGGATCATGGTGGGCCGGTACTCCCAGATGCGGACGCCCGCCGCGAGCAGCTCGCCGTAGAAGACGCGGCCGGCATAGCGCGTGCTGGGTACGTCCGTGCGCCGGCCCGGGAGGAGGAGGCGGACGTCCACGCCGTGCCTCGCGGCCGCCACCAGCAGCGTCACGAGGGCCGGCGTCGGCACGAAGTAGGAATTCGTGACGTACAGGGTGTGCCGGGCGCCGGCGATGCTGAGCGCCAGGTAGCGCTCGGCCGAGGTCGTGCCGAGGCCGGGCTCGGAGAGCAGCAGTCCGGCGGTGACCGAGTCCGCCTCGGCGACCGATGTCTCCGTCGCGGCGGTGCTCGAGGCGGCCATCGTGTCCTCCGCCCGTCCGGAGCCGGCCGCGGATGCCGCCTCGGCGGCCGGGTTGCCGGGCAGCAGTAGCGAGCCCGCGCGAAGCTGGCCCGTCGCCTCGGCCCACGCGGAGACGAACGCGGCCTGGGCCCGCAGCACGGCCGGCCCGGTGAAGCGCACCCCCGTGTCGCGCCAGGGAGTGGCTCCGGCCGGATCGCCGATCCAGTCGTCCGCGAACCCGAATCCGCCCGTGTAGGCGATGGTACCGTCGATCACCACGGCCCGAACGTGGCTGCGGTGCTGGGCGCGGTGGAGGGCGTACCAGTGGACGGGACGCAACTCGACCACGCTCGCCCCGGCGGCCCGCAGCCCCGGCGCCACGCTGCGCAGGAATCGGCCGCAGCCGAAGCCGTCGCCGAGGACGAGCACCCGAATGCCGGCGCGTGCTCGGTCCGCGAGAGCTTCGGTCAGCCGGTCGCCGAGCCGGCCGGGCTCGCAGTAGTAGGCCTGCACCGTGACCGATCGCCGGGCGGCCGAGACGTCGGCGAGCATCCGGTGGAAGATGGCCGTGTCGGTCAGGATCTCGACGCGGTTCCCTCGCTCCAGGTCGGTGCCGATCGCGGCCGAAGCCACCTCCAGGAACCGTGGATCGGAAACAGCGGGCGGCCGCTCGCCGGGCGTGCCCTCGACCACCGTGCGGATCGGACGCCCCCGCACCACGTCGGCAATTCGGAGCAGGAGGACCGCCACCGCCGCCGCGGCCATCGCGGCGAGGATCAGCACCACGAGTCGACGGGTCCAGGGTCGGCGGATGGGCCCGGGCGCCGCGTCCTCCCGAACCGCCGGCGGAAACTCCGGGGTAGCAGATCGCGATGACCCATGGATCTCCCGCTACGATACGCCGCATCGCGCTGGCCGGTGTCGCGGCCGCTGGCGCGGGAGCGTGCGTCACGGCCCGGGCGGCGCCGCCACCGGGCGAAGGAAGTCATTGCATGAACACCGTTGACGCGGTGGGCTCCGCCGTTCCGGTGGTTTGGCTCACCCCCGCCCGGCCGGACCGGGGCCGCGGGCTCGAGGCGTGGTGCTCCGCCGTGGGGCCCGCCGTCGTGGAACGACCGTCCGGCCTCCCGGCGCGACCCTCGGACTCGCTCGTCGTGGTGAGCTGGAACGTACACGTCGGCGGCGGTGACCTGGTGCGCCTGGTGGAGGATCTCCGTGCCGGCGCCCTCACGGGCGGCGGCAGGGTGGAGAACTTCGTCCTGCTGCTTCAGGAGGGCTACCGGGTCGCCCCGGACCTTCCGCCCTCCGAGCCCGGCGCCAGGTCCGCCGGTCGCATCGTCGAGGCGCCGCCCTCGGGAGAGCGCCTGGACGTCGTGGAGGCCGCGCGCCGCCTCGGCCTCTACCTATTCTACGCCCCGTCCATGAGGAATGGCGAGGGCGACGAGGATCGGGGGAACGCCCTTCTCTCGAGTCTGCCGCTGGACGAGCCCACGGCCATCGAGCTCCCTCTCGAGGTGCAGCGACGGGTGGTCGTCGCGGGCACCGTCGCCGGATCCACTCGCGGCGGTCGCCCCTGGAGCCTTCGAGTGGCCAGCGTCCACCTGGCCCACCGCGCGCCGTGGTCACGAATCGGGGACTGCTTCGGAGCGGCACGCGCGAGGCAGGCGCGGGTGGTGGCGCGAGAGTTGACGGGAGACGCCGTCGTGGTGGGCGCGGACCTCAACACGTGGAGCGCCGCGGCGCTGGAGGAAGCGCCCCGCGTTCTGCGTGCCAGCTTCCCGGATACGCCAGGAGAGGACGCGCCGACCTTCACCATGGCCGGCGTGCTGTCACGGAAGCTCGACTACCTGATGTTCCGGCTTCCCGCCGGGTGGGCGTCCACGGTCCGCACGATCGACGATCGCTACGGCTCCGATCACCACCCGATCGTCGGAGTGGTCGACCTGGGAGTCTGAGGCCGCGGCCGCTATGCGCTCAAGCGCCGGACGCGAGCTCCGGGTCGGAGCCGGCGCACGAGAACGGCCCCAGGCTCACTCGTCCGGCACTTCCACGCTCTGAAGAGTGACGGCCGTGGCGGCGCGAACCGTGTTCTGGATCTCGGCCACCTTGTCCGTGTCGAGGGTGAGCTCCCGGAGCACAGCGGGACTCGCCGAGCCGGAGAGCCGGACCCGGCAAGTGACCCCACGAGCGGCCACGCCCTCGGCGGGAAACTCGGCCTCGGCTTCCACCTCGACCTCGTCCAGCTCGATGTCCCTCTTCTCGGCTTCGCGGAACAGGTCGTTGCACAGGCAGGTGGCGAGCGCCGCCAGCAGGAGCTCCCCTCCGCTCACGCCCGAGCCCCGCCCGGACGACTTCGCCGCGATCTCGAGGATCGTCCGAGCTTCCCCGGTCGACACCTCCACCTCGTGCCCGTCCGCCGCGTTGCGCACGCGGGCCGACATCGTCGCCATGATTCCTCCAGGCGGGCGGATCCCTCTCCGGAACTCCAGCGACATTCGCGGCGGCCGCTTCGCTGGGCAAGTCCGGGCGGCACCGGCCACGGTCATCGGGGAGGCGCCGGCGGGGCTTCGAAGAGTCGTCGCGGGGCGTCGGGGTCGTACGGGCGCGCGCGAGCCCGCGAGCCTCCCCGGGTGTTGCGCCGGTCCCACATGCGCGGTCGCGGCCCCGAGCCGCGAGATCCGGATCCTCCCGTCGGGCATGGGGTTTCGGGGAGGGGCGCGATGGCCCGCTACCTGCTGCCCCACCCTCTTCCCGGGTCGCGATCGCGCTCCCGGGGCGCGCCGGCACCCGCCGAGTTCCGGCGGCGCCAGGACTCAGCTCGAGGATGTCACGTGAAGCCAGCCGCTCGACGCCTGTTCGTGTGCTACGTCCCCGGCCTCGACCGACGCCGGCTGGATCCGCGGATCACTCCGTTCCTCTGCGACCTGCTGTCGGAGTTCCCGGCCGTCACCCTGGAGACCCTTCCCACCACCGAGCTGATGGCGACTCTGCTGACGGGGGCCTGGCCGCACGAGCACGGGTTCTGGCAGGTGAGCCTGCGGCGCGACGTGCCACGCGGCCCGTGGGTTCGGCTCCTGGAGCGGGTGCCCGACCTGGTGACGACCACGGCCCAGTGCCTGGTCCACCTCGTGACGCGCCGCGTCGACCTGGCGGCGATCCCCTGGCGCCGACGCCGCCACTTCCAGCTCCACCGGTTCGAGTACGAGCGATGTGGCCGAGGCGACTTGCGGGTCGGCGCGGAGTCACCGATGCCCGGTCTGTTCGACCTCCTGGGAGAGCGCGCCACCTATCGCTTCACGGACCGATTCGAGCACATCCCGAGTCTGCTGGCTGAGTGCCCCTCCGGAGCGGAG
>Ga0307419_10000382_pt1 | contig 22057 bp, 20 predicted proteins | sample SalMarWE160230MG_2_FD_202512 | JGI IMG/M metagenome (GOLD analysis project Ga0307419, IMG submission 202512) | Salt marsh sediment microbial communities from the Plum Island Ecosystem LTER, Massachusetts, United States - WE1602-30 | ecosystem: Environmental > Aquatic > Marine > Intertidal zone... | reverse complement strand
AAATTCAAGGAGAATATTGCCCTGGATGCGGTTAACCTCACTATTCAAGAAGGTGAATTGTTTGGATTGGTTGGTCCTGATGGGGCCGGTAAAACTACATTGCTGCGAACATTGGCCGGGCTTTTAAGTATAACCGGGGGTGAAGTGTGGGAAGCTGGATTTGAGCTGCACAAGAATTCTGAAGCAGTCAAATCAAAGATCGGCTATATGGCTCAGGAATTCAGTCTTTATGGCAAGTTATCCGTCCTTGAAAATCTGCAGTTTTTCGGGGAAATGTATGATGTCTCCCCTGCCCAGCAAAAAGAACGCATCCCGGGATTGCTGGCTTTTGCGCAATTAACAGATTTCACGGACCGCAGGGCAGCCAAGTTATCCGGCGGCATGAAGAAAAAACTTGCCCTGGCGTGCACCCTGCTTCATCAGCCCCCCATCCTGCTGCTGGATGAACCGACAACTGGTGTTGATCCTGTCTCAAGAAGAGATTTCTGGAATATCCTCAATGACCTTCACCTGCGTGGGACAACCATTCTAGTCAGCACACCCTATATGGATGAAGCGGACCGGTGTTCCCGGGTAGGTTTAATATACGAGGGAAAGATCGTCGAATGTGATTCTCCCGAGATAATCCGGAACAAAATCGGAGGCGAGGTCATCAAAGTGGTTACCCACGACTGGCAAATATCCCGGGAGATTATCCTCCCGCTTAAAGGCACTCTGGAAGTGCAAACTTATGGTGAAGCCTTGCATATCCTGGTGGACTCAGCAGATAAAAGAATAAATACCATCAAAAAAACTCTCCAGAAGAATAATATCTCTATTGTTGAAATGCGGGTCATTAAACCCCGCATGGAAGAAGCCTTTATCTCATTGATCAGGAGAATGAGTAAAACCAACTAATTATGTCTTTCCGTCATATCTGGGCAGTCGTTCGCAAAGAATTACAGCATATCCTCCGTGATCGAGGCACTTTTATGCTGGTACTGGTTACACCGACTATCGTGCTGCTTTTGATGACTTATGCTCTGGCAGTTGATATCCAGCACGTTCCGATTGCTTTAGTGGATTATGATCAAAGCGCAACCTCCAGAAAATTCATCCAGCAAATTACTGCCGGGGATGATCTGGATTTGTTTGTAAATACCAGGTCTATTGAAGAGATCGAAGAGCTTCTGACCAGGGGAAAAATCAAAGCAGCAATAATTATTGGACCCTCATTCAGCGAGGATTTATTGGCTTTGCGCGGTTTATCTTTGCAAATCATTATCGATGGAACAGAGCCAGAAACGGGTGGTTTTGCCGTGGACCATATCGGTTGGCGGGCGGAGTCTTTTGCCAACGACATTCTGGCAGATCAGATCCTGACCAGCGGGATTCCCCTTGGTTCCCTCCAGCCCATTGACCTCAGAATCCGGTCCTGGTACAACCCCAGCCTGGAGCCGCGAGTTGATCTCCTTCCAGGCTTATTATCCATCGTGCTTGGTTTTCCTGCATTCTCGGTCGCCCTCACCCTAGCCAGAGAACATGAACACCGTACGATGGAGCAGCTGCTCGCCACTCCTATTACCCGAATTGAACTGCTTCTGGGAAAGATAATCCCCTATATCCTGGCTGGTCTTGTAAATGTAATAGTTATCCCTTTGATCGCACTAGCCTGGTTCAACGTACCCTTTAATGGCAACTTTCTAGAGTTTTTATTGTTATCCGTAATATTCCTTTTCGCTGAGCTGAGTATGGGTATGATCATCGGAGTATTTATGAAATCCCAATCCGCAGCCCTGGCATTATCTTTCCTGGTTGTTTTATTCCCCGGTTTCTTCCTGACCGGTATCTTTTTCCCCATTGCCGCCCTGCCAGAAATGGCCCGAATGGAGTCTCTTTTCCTCCCCGGCACACATTACGCCATTATCACCCGAGGTGTATTTCTGACCGGGATCGGTCTGGATGTCCTATGGCCTTATGCGATCATGCTGATCTTCCTGGGATTGGCATTCACCGGGATTGCAGCTCTATTTTTCAAGAAGAAACTGGCCTGAGGTTGACAATATATGATTAGAAGAATCCTGGCCCTTGTAAAAAAAGAATTCCTGCACCTGAAAGGCGACTGGTGGCTGCCAGCCTTTATGTTATTTGGAGGGGCACTGGAACTGCTTGCAATCGGATGGGCTACCTCCCGACCGATCACTAATTTACCAATGATGATCTGGGATATGGACCGAACTGTGGCCAGCAGGAATCTGGTGATCTCCCTGGAGAATACTGGTGTGTTCACGATGACCGAGCCAGCAGACTCTATGGCAATCATTGTGGATCAGATGGACAGAGGGAAGATCAACGCAGCAGTGCTCATTCCACATGGTTTTTCCCAGGAGCTGGAATCCCTGGGCGGAGAGCCTGTCTTGCAGGTCATTCTGAACGGCGCTGAAAGCATACCAGCCAGGGAAGCGCTCCGTGCTGTAGAAGGTGTTGTCAGAAGTCTTGATGAAAAGATCACCATAGACCACCTTGGCATCGACTCTGAGATATTTAAAGGATTTGATTTCAGTCTTCGAGTCTGGTTTAACGAAGCTTTAAATGATGCTTTTTACACCACTCCTGCTGAACTGGCCTTGATGCTTGAATTCACGATTCTGCTGTTTGCTGCCCTGACATTCTCAAGAGAAAAGGAGTTTGGCACACTGGAACAACTTCTGGTGATGCCCTTCTCTTCTCTGGAAATAATTATCGGAAAATCAATACCCGTAATTATGGTTGGATTAATAGATTTCACATTGATGTTAAGTCTAAATAGCTTCGCTTTTCATATTCCAATCCGCGGGTCAGTTTTGCTTTTATTCACATTGGCATTTATGTATATTCTGGTTGAGCTTGGAAAAGGAATGGCTATTTCAGTTTTTTCCAAGAGTCAGCACCAGGCTTTCCTGCTGGTTTTTATGGTCGGCATGATCGACTTCCTTTTTACAGGATACGCTGCGCCTGTAGAATCGATGCCAAAAGTGATCCAGTATGTGTCTTATCTTATCCCTGCCCACCATTGGTTGAATATCATGCGCGGGATCACATTAAAAGGATCCACAATTCTGGACATTATGCCGAGTATTTTATACCTCCTTGTCCTGGGAGGAATAATCGGTTTCTTTTCAATGCGCTACATCAGAAAGGCTTTAGATTAGTTATGAAGGATAATGTCATCACCATCCAGACAAATGACCTGGTAAAAAAGTTCGGTGATTTTACAGCAGTCAACCAGGTAGCCTTTACTGTCAAGAAAGGCGAAATCTTCGGTTTCCTTGGACCAAATGGATCTGGAAAGACAACAACGATCCGTATGATGCTGGGATTGCTCCGTCCAACTCGCGGCTCTATTGAGGTCCTGGGCATCCCTGTACCCGATCAGATAACTGATATCCTGCCCAGAATCGGTTATATGTCCCAACAATTCTCACTCTATAACGACCTGACTGTCTACCAGAATTTGGAGTTTTACGGTCAAGCCTATGGATTGGCAGCAGACATAATGAAAACTATTATCCAAGAGGCAGTCGACCTTTCAGGCTTAAATGGATTTGAAAATACCCCCACTAAAGATCTATCCGGGGGTTGGCGGCAGCGCCTTGCTTTAAGCGCAGCTATTTTACATCGGCCAGAAGTTCTCTTTCTCGATGAACCGACTGCAGGAGTTGATCCAATTTCTCGCAGGGCATTCTGGGACCTATTATATAAACTGGTCTCAGAAGGAATTACCGTATTCATCACTACCCATTATATGGACGAGGCTGAACACTGCCATCGGTTGGCTTTTATCCAGCATGGAGAAATCATTGCCCAGGGGACTCCAACTGATATCAAGACCAATGCTATGATCGGTGAAGTCTTGGAAATCGACACAACCAGGCCAGAAGATCTTATCAAGCTAATTTACAATGCGCGGAATAATGGGGAAGAAAGATCATTAAATGCAGAATTATATGGATCACTCATCCACGTCATAACTACTCAGCCAAAACAACATACGAGCTACCTGCAATCTCTGGCAGAAGCATCAGGTATTCAAATCAACAGCATTTCTGTGATAGAACCATCTCTCGAAGATGTATTTATCGTGTGTATGCGAGAAAGTAATATTGGAGGTAATCATGAAGAATAAAAAGTTAGGACTCGTTCTCCTCACCCTTCTGGTATTGATATTGGCGGGATGCGACTCTATTTCGACAGATATCGGCGGAGGAAAAGACTCCGATGGGATCATGGCGTCGGGAGTCATTGAAGCTGATCAAATCGCTATCGCGTCTGAGTTAAACGGTAGAGTGACCGAGGTACTCGTGAAAGAGGGCACAAAAGTCACTGCCGGTGAACTCGTTTTGATATTAGAGGATGACTTGCTTCTTAATCAGAAAACCCAGGCTCAAGCTCAGCTTGAATCAGCTACAGCACAATTAAATGGAGCGAAGGCCGCAGAAAATGCAGCCCGGGCTTATCTGCGCTCAGCTGAATTGGGTAAGACAGCAGCTGATATCCAATACCAGCAAATTTTAGCTGAGATCCCATCAGAAGACCGTGTTTCCGATTGGAATGAAAGCACTCCCTCCCAGATTGACGTTCCCGCCTGGTACTTTCAAGAACCGGAACACATATCTGCAGCAAAAGAAGAGCTTAAACGTGCCCAGGAATTCTATCAGGATGAGCTGGAGAATTACCAGGACACAGCCAATGACATCGGAAACGAGGAATTCCAGGAAGCTGAAAAGCGACTTGCAGAAGCCCAAGCTGCTTTTAAGATTGCCGATGCATTAAATGATCACCAGGTAGGATATGAAGGACGTGAAAATATTGAGGATTTTGTTAAAACAATATACGACAATGCGGAGACAGAACTAAAAGCTGCTCAAAAAGCTTATGACCAGATCCTGGCAGATCCAGATTATGAAGAAATACTGGAAGCTCGTGCCCGGGTATCAGTTGCTAAGGAATTTTCCGACCTTGCCCGGGATTTTCTCTATCAACAATATACTGGCGAATACTCACTTGATGTTCAGGCCGCAGAGGCATTTGCATCCCAGGCGGATGCTGGTGTTAATTTGGCTCAAGCCCAAGTCACCCAGACCGAGAATAATCGTGTAAGTGCCGAGACAGCCGTAAAACAGGCAGAAGCAGCTCTGGAATTCGTTGCTCTCCAATTGGAGAAAATGAAAGTTTACTCGCCAATTTCTGGTGTGATCCTTACCAGTACTATTGACCCCGGTGAAATCCTTGCTGCTGGATATACTGCCTTTACAGTCGGGGATCTTTCCCATCTGACAGTAACTGTATATATGTCGGAAGATAAATACGGGCAAATAAAACTTGGTGATATTGCAGAATTAACTGTTGATTCATTCCCAGACGAGGTCTTTAAGGCGGAAGTTGTGCGCATCGCGGATGAAGCTGAGTACACACCCCGTAATGTGCAAACCCAGGAGGAAAGGCAGAACACTGTTTATGCAATTGAACTGGCTGTCAATAACAAGGACGGCAAGCTGAAACCCGGCATGCCGGCAGATGTTGTATTTCAGCCCTGAGATATCATGAGAATTTGATATTAAAAGGACTGAGTCCCTTGAATGGGACTCAATCCTTTTTTCTTATAGATTAGATCAATTAATCTTCCAGTGCTTTATCCAGACGCTTCAAATCAATATTGTCCTGGACATACTTCATAAATTTTTCCAGTTTTTCTTTTTGTCCCAGGCGAGTCTTGCCAAAGATCCTATCCAATGATTCAACAGCTTCCATTGTATTACTAGGAACCAACAGGATCGGCACACACATGTTTTCCGCCTGTTTTATGATCAGGTTGCTGGGATGCAGGTTACCTGTCAAAATCAAGCAGGTTGTGGACGTTTCCATGGCAGCCAGTTGAATATCAGTCCGATCACCTCCGGTGATCACCGCTTTATTGGCTTGTTTCCGGAACCTGCGTAAAGCAGAATCCTCAGTCATTGCTCCAACCATCAGCGCTTCAACGAGTGCTTCTTCATCATAACAGGAAGTCAATACTTCAGCATTTAACACATCTACAATCTCGCCAACGGAAAGAGCCGCCAATGACAGATCATCAGGCAGCACACCGAGGACAGGAACACCTTCCTTTTCCAGGAATGGAACAACAAGATTATTTACAAAACTCAAGGCGTGCTGAGGGACCCGATTGATCACCACACCAGAAAGCGAATTCGGCAGTCTGAATTTTGCAGCCAGCACATCATCTAACAAACATACATCATCACAGTATTTAACTACCACAATGATTGCGCTGCCTAATTCCTTGGCCACATCCGGAGTAGCCAATTTCATTCCATAACCTTCCCGCAAACTGCCGCCACCTTCCAAAAGAAGCAGATCCTTTCTCTCTTCCAGGGCTTTTGCCGCTTCCAGAACCTGCGGCATGTAGTCAATTTTCTCTTTGCTGGTGAGGTAATCCCGCAGTATTTCTGGGGTGACTACTACGGGCGCTAACTCCCAGGGTTTGGCATTCACACCGAGAATATCAATCACAAATGCAGCATCTTCATCAGCAATTTTGTCGCCAATTTTCCAGGGTCGGAGGCTGAAGGGTTTTAAGTAACCGACTTTCATTCCCCGTTCCTGGTAGATCCTGCCGAAAGCCAGGCAAAGTGCGGTTTTGCCAGAATACTTCTCAACAGAAGTGATATATAATGATTTCATTTTGTTCTCCTTATTTCTCACTTTCTAAAACCAATCGCATATCAATGGCAAGCGCGCCCTGATCTTTTGGATATACGATAAGGGGGTTAATATCAAATTCGGCAATTTCAGGAAAGTCCTGCACAAGCTGACCCATTCTTAATAATACGTCCACAATCGCATCTTTATCAACAGGCGGTTTGCCGCGGACGCCATCCAGGAGCGCTTTAGCGCGTATCTCCGACAACATAGCCTGGGCGTCTAACCTGGTAAAAGGTGCTACCCTGAATGTAACGTCTTTGAGGGCTTCCACGTAAATTCCGCCCAGACCAAAAGTTACCAGTGGCCCAAATTGTGGATCTCTGTTCATACCGATCAGCACTTCCAATCCACCGGTTGGTGCCATTTCCTGAACCTGGCAGCCCCAAATCTCTGCATCCGGTAAAAACCGTTCTGTCCGGTATATCATCAAATCAAATGCATCCCGCACCTGGTCAGCAGATTCCAGCCCAACTTTCACGCCACCAACATCTGTTTTATGCAGGATATCTGGTGAGGCAATTTTCAATACTACGGGATAACCAATATCTACAGCAATTTCTACCGCTTCTTGGGATGTTTTTGCCAATTCTGATCTCGGAATCTTAAGTCCGTAGGCTGTAAGAATACCCCAAGCTTCTGCATCACCGATAGCAAATCGGCCGTCTGCTTTCGCTCCATCAATTACCCTCTTGGTAGATTTGAGATCAACATCGAATTTTTCATATACCGGGTCAGTTCGTTCAGTGATACTCCGGTATTGGGACATGCCCCGGAAAGCCAGCGATGCTCGTTCAGGGAAAGAGTAATTTGGAACATCGTAATCCTTTAGAATCCAAATGCCCTGCTGTACTTTAGCTTCACCCATAAAACACGCCAGCACAGGTTTTTCAATCGCCTGGGATAACTCGCCAACAGCCTTTGCAGTCTCCGGGATTTCGGTCATGGCTTGCGGAGTTAACACAACCATAATGCCATCTACATTAGGATCTTTCGCTACAATATCCAGAGCAAACTTATAGCGGTCTCCCTTGGCATCTCCCAAAACGTCAATCGGGTTTGCAGCACTGGCTGCATCCGGCAGATATTTCTCCAGTTCCTGGATTGTTTCCACTTTGAGGCGGGCCAGGCTCATACCGCTGCGCTCTAGAGCGTCAGTAGCCAGGATACCGGGACCACCTGCGTTGGTGATAATCGCAATATTATCATTCTTTAGCGGGGGTTGATATCCCAGAGCAAGTGCCATATCGAACATGCTTTCCATATCGGGGGCCCGCAGGACACCAGCCTGCTGAAAAGCCGCCTGATAAGCCTGTTCAGATCCTGCCAGGGAACCCGTGTGGGAGGATACAGCCCGGGAACCTGATTTTGTAACACCGGACTTAATGGCGACAATAGGTTTTACTTTTGCTACCTCGCGGGCGACTTTAATGAATTTCTGTCCGTTGGGCAATCCTTCGCTGTACATCAGGATCACATTCGTGTCTTTGTCATCTACCCAGGCTTCCAGCAATTCGATCTCACTGACATCGGCCTTATTCCCGAGGCTGACAAATTTCGATAAACCCAGACGGCCCGCCTGAGCCCAGTCCAGAATCGCAGTTCCAAGAGCGCCTGATTGAGACATAAAAGCCATCGGTCCCTTGGGAGGAGTTCCGGCGGAGAATGAGGCATTTAGAGGGGTGAATGTATCAATAATACCCAGGCAGTTAGGCCCGATTAAGCGGATATTATATTCCTTGGCAATATCAACCAATTCCAATTCCCGCTCCAGCCCTTCCATACCAGCTTCTCGGAATCCAGCGCTGATAATAACAACAGCAGGGATATTCTTTCTTCCACAATCCTCAAGGGTCTCAGGTACAAATTTATAAGGGATAACTACTACTGCCAGATCAATATCTCCCGGGACATCCAAAACTGAGGGATAGGCTTTTTGTCCTAGGATCTCATCGGCTTTGGGGTTGATAGGATAAATTGTGCCAACTTCTTTATATCCCCCTTCAACAAGATTTTCCAGAACAGCGTAACCGAGTTTTCCGGGTGAGGTTGATGCACCAATAACAGCTACTGATTTTGGGTGAAAAAATTCTTCCAGCATATACACTTCCTGATGTTTACAAATTTATAATCTCAAATAATCAGGTCTATAGGTTTGATAAAATTCATGCTATTACTTCATTATAAAAGCAAGATCTTCATACCCACAAGACACCGCGGGAAATTATACTCCAATTTATTTTTTTTTGTGAATTCTGTAACAAGGAGACCCTCTAATATTGCTTCAAAGCAGATTCCCAATTCTCTATTATCTGGGATTTACTATTAAGAATGGCTTGAAGAGCACGGTTGGAAATTTCCTCCAATACGGAAAGATCAGTAAACATCAGGCCTGCGATCCTCAAAAACAGGCATCCAATGCCTTGTTTCAGATACTTTACCAAGATCGATTTCGGTTTGAAGCAGCTGCTCATTCTCACCACCCAGTACCAAGAGTTCACCCATAGGATTGACTACAGCACTTTTTCCTCCTAACGCTACTCCCATACTTGTACCGACTTTATTTACAGCTGCAATAAAACATTGGTTTTCTATCGCTCTAGCCTGCAGGAGGATCTTCCAGTGTTCGATCCTGCGTTTGGGCCATTCCGCGACAAGCAGGATCAATTCTGCACCCTGAACTGCGCAGCTTCTGAAGACTTCCGGGAATCTTAAATCATAACAAATTGCCAATCCAAATTTTCCCCAGGGAGAATCAACCACCACAACCTGATTTCCCCCAACGAAATGGATATGTTCCTGGAGTTTTTGAAATAAATGGATTTTTCGATATGATCCAATCAGGTTGCCATCTTTATCATAAAGAACAAAAGTATTGTAATATTTCCCCTGATTTTCCTCGATCAGCGATCCTCCCAGTGCGATTTCATTTTCCACAGCCAACGCACGCATGCGCTTGAACCAACCCTCATCAAGGGGGCTGGCGTAGATCTTGGTTTGATCGAGATCAAATCCACTAGCCCATAATTCAGGCAAAAGGACGATTTCTGCCCCTTGCTGAGCTGCCTGATAAACCGCTTTCTGAGACTTAATAAAATTACCCTCAGGCTCTCCCCATTTTAGATCTAATTGAGCTAAAGCAATGGAAATGTTCATTAACTTCCTGTTCTTTTACGGCCCTATCGGCCGGGTGGGGTCAGTGATCCATTCACTCCATGAGCCGGCATAAAGTTTCGGCATTTCGTATCCAGCTTCAATCATGGCAACAATATTGTGGCTTGCTGTTACTCCTGAACCGCAATAAAAGACAACATTCTCGGCAGGAATACCTTCCAGTAAAATCTCAAATCGTTCCTTTAATTGCTTAGTTTTTAGGAAGAATCCCTGATCATCCAGATTACCTGCAAAGGGAGCAGTCACAGCACCCGGGATATGGCCTGCTATTGGATCTGTGGTTTCGTTAATGCCCCAATATCGTTCAGCCGCTCTGGAATCCACAAGCAAGTAATCTGGATCTAATCTGATCTTCTCAACAAATTCTGCGTCGACGATAAATTGGGGGTTTTCTGTCGGAGTGAATTCTCTCGGCGCTCTGGTGGACTCCTTTGTTTCAACCGGGAATTTCTCAATATCCCAAGCAGGCCATCCACCGTTTAAAACAGCAACTTTATTATGACCTAACCAGCGCAGCAGCCACCATAATCTGGCAGCTAATCCACCGTTATTATTATCATAAACAACCACCTGGATTGAGTTATCAATTCCCCAGGATGATAACCGTTCACAAAAAACATTAATATCAGGCAGCGGATGTCGTCCTGTTTTTCCGGGAATGATTTCACCAGAAAGGTCCCGGTCCAGATTAATATACAGCGATCCGGGAATATGCCCGGCCAAGTATTCCTGGTATCCCAGCTCCGGTTCCTGAAGATCAAAACGGCAATCCATGATCGCCCAATCAGGATTATCCAAATTCTTTTTCAAGTCCCCAGCGGACAGGATGGTTTGAAATGCCATATCACCTCTTCAGAATAGAACCTTCAGCTACTTTCAATTTCGTTCTCAGCAAGATAAAGCCGGTTCATTTTTATATATTCAGCCACACTATCGATCAAAAAATGTTCAAAGGGAGCTCCCTCCCTTACTCTCTTCCTGATCACACTAGAAGATATTTCAATCATAACATTCGGGATGAATACTATTTTATCTGACAAATCTGGGAGCAGATGTTCCAATTGCCCCAGATCAGTGGTCACTTCCGGTCTGGGAGCTACAGCCAGTTGATCGATGGTAGCTAAAAACCGGGAAGTTTCATACCAATTGGGCAAATCCTTTAATGAGTCCTCTCCAATAATGTATACCAACTCTTCTGAGGGGTGTTCATTTTTCAGGATTTCCACTGTATCTGCTGCGTAATGGGGAGGTACCCGCTGAAGATCAACCTCAGAGATCTCAAACAGTCCCTGGTCAGCTATTACCAGTTTAAGCATCTCCAGCCGATTACTAACCGGAGTGATGATCCGGTCTTTTTTATGGGGAGGTTCAGGAGTAATGATCCATCTGAACTTATCAAGGCCCAGGTAATGTTTGGATTCTGCTGCAAGGATGATATGTCCCAGATGAGGCGGGTCAAAAGTTCCCCCAAAATAACCGATCCGGTATTTTTTCACTCTTCCCACTCCAATTCATGATCACCGATCATCACTGTATCACCCGGGACAACACCAGCGTTCCTTAATGCCCGATCAACACCCATTGTTTCCAGAATTCTATGGAACCTTCGGATCGATTGGAAATGTTCCCAGTACGTCATTGCCGCTGCGCGTTCCAGGGCCTTACCAGATATTCTCCAACCCCTGTCCGTTTTCAGGATGAAATATTCCTGAGGGTCGCTGTCATATCTGTAGACTGGCATATTATCATCATCGCTACTCACTCGATATTCATATTCAGGAGTCTCTTTAAGTAATTGCGCAGCTCTGTACAGGATAGGTTTAATTCCCTGGTTGGTGATAGCCGAGATTGCATAGATATCCTTGTATCCTTTTTTACTAAGCTGTTGTTTCAGCTTCTCCCATTTTTCCTTCACTTCCGGTAGATCCATTTTGTTCAAGACTACAACCTGCGGTTTATCTCCCAGGGCTGGATCAAACAAAGCAAGTTCAGAGTTGATCTGGGCTAAATCCAGGAAGGGTTCATCCGAAAGCCCATCCAGCACATGGATTAAAACCCTTGTACGTTGAATATGTTTCAGAAAATCATGCCCCAATCCCTCTCCCCGGTGGGCGCCTTCGATCAATCCTGGAATATCAGCCAATATTAACTGGACCTCATCATCCAGTTCCACAACACCAAGGTTCGGCTGAAGGGTTGTAAACGGATAGGGAGCAATTTTTGGTTTGGCGTTGCTGACCACTGATAGTAAGGTGGATTTACCTGCGTTGGGAACCCCGATAATACCAACATCAGCAATCAATTTCAATTCAAGTCTTATAGTTCTCTGTTCGGGGGGCTCGCCTTTTTCTGCTATCCTGGGAGCTTTATTCTTTGAAGTTTTGAACCGCGTATTACCTCGTCCCCCACGACCACCCTTACAAATAACAAGCTCTTGCCCAACTTCAACCAAATCACTCAGGAAAGAATCCTGCTCTTGATCGAACACCATTGTCCCAGGTGGGACTTTGATAATCAGATCTTCCCCGGATGCCCCGGTCTGGTTCTTTCCTTTACCTTTGAAACCGTCCTGGGCTTTAAATTCCCTTTGATGCCGAAATTCCGAAAGGGTATTCTCGTGTGGATCCACCTGCAAGATAACAGCTCCCCCGTGTCCACCATCACCGCCATCGGGACCACCTCGAGGTACATATTTTTCACGGCGGAACTGGATGACTCCATCGCCACCTTTCCCACCGGAGACTTCTATCACTACTTCATCAAAATACATAAATAGCTATATCCTCGATACGTATACTGGATGTGTCCTTTCGGCTAAGATCCGCTGGCAAGAGGTTTTTTCCCCATATCAGACCTGGTTCCAGACTGAAAAAAGTATCTTTTCCAGGCAATTATACCATTCTCAATTTACGTGTTCTATTATGGTAAAATTGTAAAAATTCTCACAAGCTCCTCAAATCATCCTATTATTTGTATTATTCCGGGAAAAATATGGTTCATCAAATCCCCCGTATTATTATTGGTCGGCTTCCTCTTTATCTGAGAGCTTTAAACAGGTTAAAGAAAGATGGTTACAATTTTGCATCTTCCCGGGAGCTGGGGAAACTTTTGGACATTTCTGCAGCCCAGATCCGGAAAGATCTTTCCCATTTTGGAGAACTGGGTAAACGTGGCAAAGGGTACGAGATCGAATTTCTTACCTGTAAATTGAATCAGATCCTGAACACTGATAATGTCTGGGATATGATCGTGATTGGCGCAGGAGATTTAGGCAGTGGCCTGGCCAGATACAAGGGTTTTTTTAATCGGGGCTTCCGGGTTGCTGCAATCTTTGATATCGATCCCCAGAAGATTGGCCGAAAAATCGGTAATCTGGTTGTCAAAGATCTCCGGGAAATGTGCGATTATGTGGCGGAAAACCGTATTCAGATCGCAGTTCTTGCTATTCCTGCTGAATTCGCTCAGGATGTGATCGATGATCTGGTTGTTGTTGGCATTACTGCAATTCTGAACTATGCCCCTATCTATATCAAAACACCAGATGGTGTGCAAATCGAACATATCGATCCTGCGGTCCACCTTCAAAAACTCAGTTATTTCCTGAAGTAAATTAATTCATGCTTTATAAATAGGAAACCTGTAACCAATATCCGGTTACAGGTTTTATTCTTTTAAGCTGTAGCTTAACTCAAGAAATAAGGTTCCGCCTAATTTTCGGGAAAATGCCTGGAGCAAAAGCTCTGGATGCACCTTCAACAACACAGGTTGTGGGATTATCGACCAGGTATGTAGGCACACCTAATTCTTTGGTTAATAGTCTTTCCATCCCGGGAAGCAGAGCTGAACCCCCGCTGAGAGCAATACCCCGGTCAATGATATCTGCTACGAGTTCCGGTGGAGTTTTTTCGAGAACTTTTCGAGCAGTTTCAATGATTTCCTTGAGAGGATCCTGTAAAGCCTCAACGATCTCTCCCGTTGTTAATGTTAGCGGCTGGGGAAGACCTGTAACTTGATCCTGACCCTGAACCTCGATTCCCGATTTTTCTTCCATGGATACCGCTGCGCCAATTTCCAGTTTGATCCTTTCAGCCGTTGGTTGTGCGATTACCAGGCCATATTTTCGTCTTACATATGTTGAAATGGCGTCGTCCAAGTCTGCGCCACCTTTCCTCAATGTTCCAGCAGAAACAATCCCATACATCGCAAGGACAGCTGCCTGGGTTGCTCCGCCGCCCATATTGAGGATCATATTGCCAGTAGGTGTGTTGATGGGTAAATCCATGCCAATAGCAGCCGCCAGTGGCTGTGGAATTAAGAAAACCTCACGGGCTCCGGCCTCGAGGACCGCTTCCTGAATTGCCCTGCTTTCCACGCTTGTCACTCCATATGGCACTGTCACCATGATCCGGGGACGAACTAAACGGACCGGACCAGTTACTTTTTTGATCATCCGGTCTAATAACAACATAGTGACTTCAAACTCAGCGATAACACCGTGTTTTAAGGGTTGTGATATTTCAAGAGAGTCTGGTACACGTCCAAACATATCCTTGGCAGCCTGGCCGAATTCTACGATCTTCTGTTCATCAATAGCAATAGCTGCCACGGTAGGCCAGCGTTCGAGCAAGACACCTTCTTCAGCGATCATGGTGTAATACGTGCCTAGATCAATCCCAAAATCCTGCGATAAAAATGCCATAAGTTTCCTGTTATGCTGATCCCATTCCGGGGGGTCTTGAGCGATGTCCGCGTTTGCGGTGCTGCTCGGCGGCTTTCAAACGCAAATTTGAACGGCGTAATGCTGCCTGGATCCGCATATAATTCTCTGAGTCCGTAGTGCTGTATTCTTCCAGCAGCTGACTGGCGCGTTCCATGGCCTTTTCAGCCCTGTCAATGTCAATATCTTCCACATTCTCCGCCGCGTCCGCCATAATAGTCACAATATCCGGCTGGACCTCAATAAAACCACCAGTTACAGTAAACACTTCTTCGATTTCGCCGGTCTTAACCCGTATTACGCCCATTTTCAGAGAGGATAATACCGGGGCATGTCCTGGAAGAATACCCATCTCTCCTAGCGATCCAGGCACCACAACTATGTCAGCGTCACCTTCGTAGACCAGGCGGTCCTGGGATACTATTTCACACCGGATTGGCATAACAAAAGCTCCTGATCCTAATTAGCTTCAATTCTTTCAGCTTTTTCAACTGCTTCATCGATCGTCCCTACCAGCATGAACGCATCCTCTGGTAAAAGATCGTGTTTTCCTGCCAGAATTTCGCTAAAACCTCGGATGGTTTCTCTAATTGGTACATATTTTCCCGGCAGATTTGTGAACTGTTCAGCAACAAACATCGGCTGGGAGAAGAAACGTTCAATTTTACGAGCCCGTGAAACAGCGATCTTATCATCTTCTGAGAGTTCGTCCATGCCCAAAATGGCAATGATATCCTGCAGATCCTTATATTTCTGAAGCACTTCCTGCACCTGGCGGGTGATCTCGTAATGTTCCTTCCCAACAATATTAGGATCCAGGATCCTTGAAGTAGAGGCCAGCGGGTCAACCGCAGGATAAATCCCTTTCTCAGCGATCGATCGCTCCAGAGCAATCGTAGCATCCAGGTGAGTGAATGTAACCACGGGTGCCGGATCAGAATAATCATCCGCCGGCACGTAAATAGCCTGCATGGATGTGATCGATCCGGTTTTAGTGCTCGTAATACGTTCCTGGAGGTTGCCCATCTCAGTTGCCAGGGTAGGCTGATATCCAACTGCCGATGGCATCCGGCCTAAAAGGGCTGAAACCTCTGCTCCCGCCAGGCTGAATCGGAAAATATTATCAATGAACATCAATACATCCCGACCTTCATCCCTGAATTTTTCTGCCATAGCCAGTCCTGTTAGCGCAACCCGCAATCGGGTTCCGGGAGGTTCATTCATTTGGCCGTATACCATCACCGTGTCTTTCATAACTCCAGATTCGAGCATCTCTCGATATAGCTGAGTACCCTCCCTGGTCCGCTCACCAACGCCGGCAAATACCGAGTTGCCTTCATGTTCGGTAGCGACCGAACGGATCAGTTCCATGATGATGACTGTTTTTCCAACTCCAGCACCGCCAAAAACCCCAGTCTTGCCTCCTTTTGTAAAAGGGGCAACCAGATCAATTGATTTAATGCCAGTTTCAAATACTTCCACTTCCGTAGATTGTTCTTCGAAAGATGGAGCAAGTCGGTGGATAGGGTAGTAATCATTGGAAGCGATCTCGCCCTTGCCATCTACCGGTTGTCCAAGGACATTCATAACCCGGCCCAGGACTTGCTCTCCAACAGGTACCCGAATAGGCGCTCCAGTCCCGGTTACCTTCATGCCGCGTTTCAAACCCGGAGTTGGTCCCATGGCGACGCAGCGGACCTCTCCTTCGCCCAGATCGTTTTCCACCTCCAGGACCAGGTCATCTCCATCCTCAATTTCTACAACCAGGGCATCGTAAATATTCGGCAAGTTTTCCACATCAAACTCTACATCGATCACGCCGCCTTTAATTTCGATGATCTTTCCACTGGCTTCAGTCATTAAACCCTCCACTCAAATAAATCTTTCGGTTTATACCAAACTATCTACTAATCAGATATTGCTTCTGACCCACCCGCAATATCGAGCATTTCATTTGTAATAGCCTGCTGCCGGGCTTTGTTGTATTCCAATTGCAGGGCATCTGCCAGGTCGGTTGCGTTATCAGTGGCATTTTTCATTGCCACCATTCGGGCAGAATGTTCACTTGCCAGGGATTCAATCACTGCATGAAAGACTTGCAGCACGGTGAAGCGGGGAAGGATCTCGTCCAGAAGTGATCTTTGATTCGGTTCGAAGATATATCCTCCAACTAACGCCTCTTTGATTTCAAAATCCTTCACGCGATCCTCGGAAGAAGGATCCAGTGGGAGTATCTTCTTGACTACAGGCTGATGATTCATCCGGTTAATGAACTTGGTATAGATCAGGTACACCTCATCCACTTCGTCGTCCAAATATTTATCAACGGCAATATAACCTACTGGAGAAATATCGTTGTAAGATGGCTGGGCTGGTAAATTGCTGAACTCAGCCAGGATGTCCTTCCCCCTCCGTAGCAGCTGATCACGACCTCGCCTACCGACAGTGATGTATTTCACCGGAATATCTATGGTTTCAGCCCACTCATCAGCTTTCCTGATCAAATTGGAGTTATATGCGCCTGCCAATCCCCGATCACCACTGATAACAATGGCAATTATGCGTTTGACTTCAGCATGTTTTGCCAGCATTGGGTGCAGAGTTGATCGGCCCGGCTGCTGTGCAATATGCTGCAGCACCTGCCAGGCTTTAACTGAATAAGGGCGGGTATCTTCAAGCTGGTCGATAGCCTTGCGCACTTTACTGGCGCTGACAGCTTGCAGAGCCCGGGTCACCTGAGATATATTCTTGACACTTTTGATGCGCTGCTTTACTTCTCTAGCATTTGCCATATATCAATATCCTGGAGAAAATTGGCCTGTTTTACTCACTTAGAATGAAAACCCATCCAGGGCAGCCTTTAGTTGCTCTTCTACCTTATCAGTAAGTTGTTTTTCTTCCAAAATGGCGGAGAGCAGATCTGGATGGCTGCTTTCAACGTATCGATTCAGATCATTTTCCCATTTGGCCATATCTACCACTTGGATCTCATCCGCATAACCTTTGGTAGCCGCATATATCACCACGATCTGATTGGCTATCGGCACAGGAGAGAACTGGGGTTGTTTGAGAATTTCGCGCAAACGTCGGCCCCGATCCAGTCTTGCCTGGGTCGCTTTATCAAGATCAGAACCAAATTGTGCAAATGCCGCTAATTCGCGGAAAGCAGCCATTTCCAGACGCAGCTGACCAGCAACTTGTTTCATGGCCTTAATCTGGGCATCACCGCCAACGCGCGAGACCGATATGCCGGCATTAATAGCGGGCCGAATTCCGGAATAGAAAAGGTCGTTTTCAAGGTAAATCTGACCGTCTGTGATCGAAATAACATTAGTCGGCACATAAGCAGATACATCACCCAAGAGAGTTTCAATGATGGGCAGCGCTGTTAATGAACCCCCTGTTCCTTTGACTTTAACAATCTTCCCCTTTTCTCCGGCTTCCAGATCATGTTTGGCATCATCTTTTGCCACAGGACCTCTATAGATTTTTCCGTTAACAGCATCTTTCGGATCAGCCAGAGTTTCTTTATAATCCTCCGGCACAATCACAAAGTCATCAGCCATCCGGGCAGCCCTTTCCAGTAAACGGGAGTGCAGGTAAAACAAATCTCCTGGATAAGCCTCACGTCCTGGTGGACGTCTGAGAAGCAAGGAAATCTCACGATAGGACCAGGCATGTTTGGAAAGATCATCGTAAACGATCAATGCATCCCTGCCATTAACCATGAATTCTTCGCCCATTGCACAGCCGGCGTACGGAGCAATATACTGCAAAGCACTGGGTTCGTCCGCCGAAGCAGAAACAATAATCGTATGCTCCATGGCACCGTGTTCTTCCAGAATGGCAACAGTCCTGGCAACACCAGCTTTTTTCTGGCCGATGGCTACATAGATACAGATTACTCCTTTGCCTTTCTGATTGATAATGGTATCAAGGGCAATAGCTGTCTTTCCGGTCTGTCTGTCTCCAATGATCAATTCCCGCTGACCTCTGCCAATAGGGATCATAGAGTCAATTGCTTTAATCCCTGTCTGAAGTGGCTGATCCACATCTGTTCGTTCGATCACACCTGGAGCAATGAATTCAACAGGTCGATAACCAGCATTGCGAATGGGTCCTTTCCCGTCTATTGGTTCTCCAATAGCGTTCACGACCCGTCCGATCAAACCATCACCTACCGGAACCGAGGTAATACGGTTGGTGGATCGCACTTCCATTCCCTCAATGATCTCATCAAATTCCCCCATGATGATGACACCCACACTATCCTTTTCGAGGTTGAATGCAGTTCCCAGAACACCGTTACTGAATTGGACCAGTTCCTGAGCTCTAACATCGGCAAGACCTGATACATGGGCAATACCATCTCCAGCATCGAGAACATACCCAACACTCTGTACCCCAGTCGTAGGCTGAAATTCATCAATAAATTTCTTGAACTCTGCTGTAATTTGATTAATGGATTCCGTCACGATACCTCCGCTGTGTTTAATAAAGCAAACCGAAAAATGACCATCGGTCCAGTCCTTTTTCCGATCAATCCTTTAAAAATTTTTAATTTCAGAAAATATTTAATGCAATCGAAAAAATGATAACTGATAGTCGGCATATTGTCCAGCAATAGCCCCCTCAACTGAAGAACCTCAGGGCAATAGTGAGCCTTGTTTCCAGATCCAGAGGGGCGTCATCAGGTAAAGTCTGAAGGGCAGCCTGGGCTTCGAGAACAGAATAACCCAGGGTCACCAACGCTTCCTGGACCTCTGCGTTAATCCCAGCGCTTTCAGGGGAAATCACCATTTCATCAGTAAAGGTTACCCGATCTTCAAGATATAACAATATTTTCTGGGCGGTTTTTTTACCAATGCCAGAGACCTGGGCGAAGATCTCATCCTGTTTATTCAGGACTGCACGTTTGATCACATGGGGGGTGTGAGTGGAGAGGGTTTCCAGGGCCAATCTTGGCCCTACTCCATTGACTTTGATCAGTTCCTGGAATAATGAGACTTCTTCCTGCTCCTGAAAGCCAAATAATGTGAGTGAATCCTCTCTCACAACCAAATGTGTAAAAAGTGATACCGTTTCTCCCCGGCGCTGGGTTTGAACCAGGAACTCGGTCACATAAACCAGGAAACCAATTCCCCCTACCTCAACAACCAGGTTGTCTTCCCCTTTCTGGATGACTTGCCCATGCAGACTTGCAATCATATCTCATCTCTCATAGTAAAAAGCCAATTCCAATACCGATAATCACCATCACAGTCATAATTGGCCAAATGAATTTTCTTAGTGCCTTGGACCCGATCGAAAAAACCAGAGCGCCTTTAGCAATAGTATTTGACATCGTAGCGAATATTATGGCATATTTCCCGGTATCCAGGGTTATACTTCCTCCACTCCGGGTCAGGTCTGAGATGGATAAAGTTATCGCATCGACATCTGCCAATCCGGCAATAATACTGGTCAGATAGATCGCTTTTTCGCCTATATAGAGCTCAGCCGCTTTTGTGCCCAATAAGACCAGAGCATAAATCAAACCGAACTTTATTGCCGTTCCAAGTTCAAATGGATTGGATAATGCCAATTCTTCTTCATCGATGGCGGATTGGGAGAAGTAAAGATAAACCGCATATACCAATCCGGCCAGTCCCATGGCTGTTAATGCTGGCCATACTCCAGATAGCAGCCGATTATTGACCACGGCAATTTCAACGATGACCCGGATAAACATGATGATCCAGGCCACAATTATTGCCACGGCAAACGGTTTCTCCATTCCCGTCTGCGACTTACTCCGCTCTGAAAAACTCATGGTGGTCGCAGTACTCGATGCAAGCCCGCCCAACAGACCACTGATACCCAAGCCCTTCTTTGGGCCCACCACCTTGACCAGGATATAACCCAGGAAATTTATCCCGGAGATAAAAATAACCATTTCCCAGATCTGGGAAGGATTCAGCACATCAAAAGGAGGAACACCAAAGGTTTTATTTGGTAAAACAGGCAAAACGATCGCGGTAATCACCGCAAACTGGAGTGTAGCAAAAACATCCTCCTGGGTGATAACCCTGACAAATTGACGAAACTCCCCTTTCACAGCCAGTAAAACCGTGGTTACGACCCCCATGGCCGCAGCTAACTCAATAGAATGGATATAACAGATCGCTCCAATCAGGATCGTGAGCAAGGCAGCAACTTCCGAAGTAAGGCCGATTTCTTCTCGTTCAGTGGCGGTTATATAATAAGCAACGATCACCATCAAGCTCGTCAGACCAACAATGCTGATGAATACCCAAATCGAATTAAGGGTATCCGCTAAAAATGCCGCCGTTGAACCTACCAGGCTCATTAACGCAAAGGTTCGAGCGCCAGCGAATAATCCCCTACCTTTACTTGAATCATAAGCATATTCTCGCTGCATGCCGATCAAAACACCAATTAAAAGTGATGCGCCAAAACGAAGGAAAATGTCTTGATTAATCATGGTTTATACTCATTAACCCGCGTGTTGAATGTAAATGGCAGATTGCGACCGCTAGAGCATCCGCAGCATCGTCCGGCTTCGGAATTTCTTCTAATTCCAGCAGAAGTTTCACCATTTGCTGGACCTGGTTCTTATCTGCTTTTCCATACCCTACAACAGCCTGTTTTATGGCCAATGGTGTGTATTCTCCAATTGGCAAACCTGCTTCCGCTATTGCGATCAACGCAGCTCCCCGGCCCTGCCCAACGTTCAATGCAGTCTTGACATTCTTCTGAAAGAATAACTTCTCAACGGCGCAGCAATCCGGGTTTGTTTCATTTATGATCTTCAATAGGGTTCGATAGAGGTGGAGCAGTCGGCGGGGTTCATCCCAATCACTTGCGGTGGTAATCACTCCATGCGCCAGCCACGTCAGATCACCATCTTTTGCCTCTCTGATCAGTCCGTATCCAGTAATTGCAGTACCCGGATCGATCCCAATCACTACCCTCGATTCAGCCATAAAGTTATGCCAGCCCTTCCAGAGCTTCATCACTTATCTTCAGATTGGTATATACTTCCAAGACATCATCCAATTCTTCCAGCAAATCAATCACTTTCATTACCTTCTTGGTACTTTCCAGGTCCAGTTCGATTTCCTGATTTGGGTCCATTCTCAGTCCGGAAGTGTCCGGATTGATATTTGCAGTTTTTAATTGATCAAAGATTGTTTTAAAAACTTCGACCGGACCAATGATCTCAAAATAATCATTTTCCTCAATCACATCATCAGCGCCGCCTTCCGCAGCAATCTCAAATAACTCATCAAAGCTAAGATCGCCACAAGGGATATTAAAAAATGATTTCCTGGTGAACTGCCAGGAAACTGATCCTTCCTGCCCCATGGTTCCACCATGTTTGGTCAACACATGCCGGATATCAGCCACAGTTCGATTACGGTTATCCGTGATGCAGTTCAAAAT
>Ga0307419_10000381_pt1 | contig 22134 bp, 20 predicted proteins | sample SalMarWE160230MG_2_FD_202512 | JGI IMG/M metagenome (GOLD analysis project Ga0307419, IMG submission 202512) | Salt marsh sediment microbial communities from the Plum Island Ecosystem LTER, Massachusetts, United States - WE1602-30 | ecosystem: Environmental > Aquatic > Marine > Intertidal zone... | reverse complement strand
ACGTGGAGGCGGAGGAGGAGGGCGGGCTCGGGCGGCACGTCGAACTCCCACCCCACCCACACGATCGTGGTGCCGCGGCGGAGGAGGAATCCGTCCCCGAAGTCCCGGGCCCGCGACGGGTCCAGGCTGGAGGCGGCCCGGTCGAAGTAGGCGAGGGCCGCCTTGCCGCCCCGGTTCGAGACCTCGACCAGCGACACGCCGCTCCGGCGCGCCGGGTCGAGCGGCTGGAGCACCATGAAGTTGGCCCACGCCTCCACCTTCCCGTCCGCGTTCCGCGGGGCCAGCTCGAGGTCGGCGATGCGGGCGTCCGCCGGGTTGGCGGGATCGAAGGTGAAGTACACCCGCCCCGCGATCTTCTCGTAGGCGCCGGCCTTCCCGAACGCCTTCCCGCCCAGGACCGTGTCGCGGCGGGTGACCACGACGCGGACCACCTTGGCCAGGGCGGGGGCCGGCGCGGCGAGCAGACAGGCGGCCAACAGGGCGGCGGACAGGAGGGCGCCCGCGACGGGGCGCGGGGCGCGGACGCGACGCGGCTGGGCCATGGAGCAACCTCGACCGTGGGACCATGTTGTCAGGGACGAGGCCAAGCTGGCCCACCGGTCTGCGTGCGGCAACGGGGGCCGCCGGTGCGCGCGGAGGGGTCGGGGGAGAGGGAGCGGCGGACGCGTGCCGGCGCCTACGAGGGCTCGGGGGACCCGCCTACGCGGGCTCGGGGGACCCGACGGGCGCGCCGCCGTCCGGGGGGCCGGGGGCCGGCGGGCCCGTGATCCGGATCGTCTCGGTCGGCATGTCGACGCCCGCGCTCCGCAGCGCCTCGAACACCCGCTCCCGGAGCTCGAACCGCCGCGGGATGTGCCGGCGCTCGTCCTCCAGCCAGGCCTGGAGCTGCAGGGTGACGTTGTAGTCGCCCAGGGCCGTGACCACGACCCGGGGCGGGGGCTCCTTCAGGAAGGCGGGATCCTCCCGCACGAGGCCGAGCAGGATCTCCCGCGCCCGCTCCAGGTCCTCGCCCGTCCCCACGGTCACGTCCACGTCGAGGCGCAGGTGCGGGAAGTTCGTGTAGGAGGCCACGGTCGAGTTGATCACGTCGCTGTTGGGGATGGCCAGGAGCTTGCCGTCCGGTGTCACGATCCGGGTGGAGCGCATGGTGATCCGGTCGACGGTCCCGTAGTGGCCCTCCACCTCCACCAGGTCGCCGATCACGAACGGCCGGTCCCAGTAGATGAAGAAGCCCGAGATCACGTTGGAGAGCGTCTCGCGGGCGGCCAGACCGATCGTGATGCCTGCCACGCCCAGGCTGGCCAGGAGCGAGGTCGTGCCGATGCCGAGCTCGCTCAGGGCGGCCACGGCCCCCACGACCAGGACCAGGAAGCGGGTCACGGTCCGGGCGAATTCCCTGCTGGTGGTGTCGAGCCGCGTGCGGCGCAGGGTGGGGCGGAGGAGGGCGTCCAGAAGACGCCAGGCCACGTAGTACGCCAGGAAGGTGAGTCCGGCGGCGATGGCGTTGCTGAGAAGCCGGGCCAGTTGTGTCCCCAGCACACCGGGTGCGAAGTTCTGGCCGAGACGTGCTACGATCCCCCGCAGGAATTCGTTCATGGCGTGGCTCCTCCCTCATCGGCCGCGCGCTTCGCCCTGATCGGCCGCGCGCCCCGCGAACTGCGCGGCTCGGGATCGGCCCGTACCACTCGCCCCCCTCTACCGCCCCCCTCCGCCTTCACCGATCTCGCCGCCTCCGCCCTCGCTTCCCTCGCCGCCCTCTCCCCGCTCCCGGGGCCGGAATCCGCGACCGAAGCGCGGATTCGGGCCGCGGAGAGGGGCCATCCGCCAGAAGGCGATGCCGCCCGCCTGGTGCTCGACCTCCACGCTCGCCACCCGCTTCTTCCCGTCGAGGTCGATCACGTCCACGGTGCTGCGGGTGGCGCCCACGGCCTCATTGGTCACGAAGGCGTAGCGGGAGTCCGGGGAGACGACCACCCCGTGAGGGAGGGGACGTGTGGTGGCGATCCGGGCCGCCTCGGTCCCGCTCGCGAGGTCGACCACGCTCACCGCCTGCTCTCCCTTGTCCGTGGCCAGCAGGTACCGGCCGTCTCGCGTCACGGCGAGGTTGTAGGGTGCCTTGCCGACCGCGAACCGCCGCTTCACCGACCAGCTGTCCACGCCCACGTCCAGGACCTCCGCGGCACCGTTGCAGGCCACGTACACATCGTGACCGTCGACCGAGGGCTGCGCCCAGGTCGGCTCGCAGGTGCCTCCGGTCGAATCGGCGACATGAAGGGTGCGGGTGACCCGCGGCCGGGACACCGACATCTCCACCAGCTCGTCGCTCCCGGCGCAGACCGAGTAGACGTGCTGACCGTCCGGCGCCACGCGCACGCCGTGCGGCTTCACACAGGTGGTGATCCTCTCCGCCTCGGTGAGGACCGGCGCGGTGGCGACCACGGAGATGGAGGAGGGCTCGGGCTTGCCGTGCAGGTCGAAGTTGGCCACGAAAGCCAGCGTGCCGTCCGGCGTGAGACCGATGGTGGAAGGGAAGAGGCCGAGCGGCACGCTGCCCACCGGCTCGTCCGACCCGGTGCGGAACTTCCACAGGCGGCCGTAGGGCGTCCCGTGCGCGGTGGTCACGTACCAGAAGCGTCCGTCCCCCGAGACCGAGAGCCCGCGAGGACCGTCCAGAGCGGCCGGCATCCTCCCGACCGGCACGCGATCGTCGATCGCGATGCTGTCCTTGTCGAACCGGACCCGGTTCACGAGGTCGGAGGACTCGTCGGCGACGTAGACCCAGTAGCGGAGGTCGATCGGTCGGCGAAATCGCCGCGCGCGCTCGCCACGCTCGGGCCCGCGCTCTCCGGCCTCCCCCGCCTCGCCCCCCTCTCCGCCGTAGCCTCCCGCCGAAGCGCAGGACGCCACCTCCAGCGCCGCGAGGGCCAGGACCAGGACCCGCGCGAGCCGACGCCGACCCGTCCCGGGCCGTGGCCGTGGCCGGTCCGCGCCCTCAACGTCGCACATCCGTCACCTTCCTCCCCCAGAGGCGTGCGCGCGAGGCGGCTTCCCCGCGCGAGCGAGCCTCACAATATAGGCCGCGCGGATTGCTCACGCCGGGGTGCCGGGTTACCCTCAGGCGGAGCCCCCGGCGAGCCCGCTCCGGGGGTTCGGGGGGCACGTGTCCGGCGGCGGGCACCGGGGATCTCCTCCCGTGAAACCACGACCCGCGGCCGGACGTAGGGACGATCCCGGGGGCGCGCGAACCGAGACATGGGTGTGGCGGACCTCATCGTACTGATCACGTTCTTCGCCGTGCTCCTGCCCCTCGGGCGGGCGCTGGTGAGGCGGATCGACGACAGGCCGCGCCGCCGGGTGGAGCCCGACGGCCCGCGGGACACGGTCGCGGCGGGGACGCCGCGTGGGGAGATCGAGGATCTGCGCCGTGCCGTGGCGGAGCTGACGGATCGGGTGGATCGCATGGCCGAGGAGCAGGACTTCCTGGTCAAGCTGCTGGAGGAGCGTCCGGCGCTGCGACCACCGCCATCGGAGGGCGAAAGGAGTGCGGGCTCATGATCAGCCGTGAAGACATCGAGAGCTACCTGATCCGAACCGACCTCGACTACGAGGAGATCGGCGAGGGCATGTGGCTCGTGCGTCCCGAGGGCGAGGAGGCGACCGCCGGCCCGGCGATCGTGGCGAGCTACCTGCCGCCGGTCCTGCTGCTCCGGACCGTCATCCGGGAGGTTCCGGAGGACGAGGCCGCACAACTCAGGATCTACCGCCGTCTGCTGGAGCTCAACGCCACCGACCTCATGCATGGAGCGTACGGACTCGAGGACGGTGAGATCGTGCTGGCGGACACCCTCGAGCTCGAGAACCTGGACTTCACCGAGTTCCGGGCCTCGCTCGAGAGTCTCGCGCTGGCGGTGACGAGCCACCTGAAGGAACTGTCGACGGACTGATATGGGAATCTTCGAGAGACTCTCGCGGCTGCTCCGATCGAACATCAACGACCTGATCGCGCGCGCCGAGAACCCCGAGAAGATGCTGACGCAGATTCTCGAGGACATGCGCCGACAGCTGGCGCAGGCCAAGCAGGAAGTAGCCGTCGCCATCGCCGACGAGCGCAAGCTCCGGGCGTCCTGGGAAGAGGAGCATGGACAGGCCGATGAGTGGGAGCGCCGGGCACGTCTGGCGGTCAAGGAGGGCCGGGACGACCTGGCCCGGCAGGCCCTCATGCGCGGGCAGGAGCACGCCGACCGCGCGCGCGACCTGGAGCAGCAGTGGCAGCGCCACCGCCAGGACACCGAGCGGCTCAAGGACTCGCTCCGGCAACTGAACGCCAAGATCGAGGAGGCCAAGCGCAAGAAGAACCTCCTCGTCGCCAAGCAGAAGCGGGCCCAGGCCCAGAAGCGCATCCAGGACACGATCGCGGGCCTGGAGGACAAGAGCGCGTTCCGGGCTTTCGACCGCATGAGCGAGGAGATCGAGGCGTCCGAGCGCCGCGCCATCGCGGCCGCGGAGGTGGACGAGGAGCTCTCGGGCGACACGCTCGAGCAGGAGTTCAAGGGCCTCGAGGCGGGGGGCGACCAGGACGTGGAGGCCCGTCTGGCGGCGCTCAAGCAGGAGATGGGGCTCTTGCCGGCGGGCGAGGATCCGGCCCCGCGGGCCCTGGGCGCCGGCCCGGAGGACGTGAAGGACGCCGAGATCATCGAGGAGGACAGCGACGACCTCTCCGGCTCCCAGGGCCACGGCGGCTGAGCCGGGAGCGACGCCGGGCGTGAACGACCGCGACGGTCGGGGGAGGGTGCGGCTCCTCGTCACCGCGCTCCTCCTCATCCTGCTCCTGCTGTTCGTCTACAGCGTCGCCGACCTCCTCATCCTCCTCTTCCTGGCGGAGCTGTTCTCCGTCTACCTGGGGACGGTCACCGACTGGTTCCAGCGCCGCCTGCGGCTGCCGCGGCCCGCCGGAATCGCCGTGAGTGTCGTGGCCACGCTGGTGTTCGTGGGCGGGGTGGCGGTCCTGCTCGTCCCGCCGCTCACCGCCCAGGCCACGCAGCTCGTGACCGCGCTCCCCCGTCAGGTGGCCCAGTGGGACCGATCGCTCTCGGGCCTGCAGGACAAGTATCCGTTCCTGGCCGACCTGTTCGGGAGCAACGCCCAGGGCGGGAGCTACTTCGGCTCGTTGTTCCAGCAGATCGGGCAATCCGTGACGGGGGCCGTGCCGTACGTGTTCAACGGGCTCTGGTTCCTGGTGCACGTGGTGAGCCTCATCGCCATCAGCGTCTACCTGACCGCCCGGCCGGGCCTGTACCGGAGCGAGGTGCTCCAGCTGGTGCCGCCGCTCCACCGCGAGGCGGCCGCCGACATCATGGACGAGATGGACACCACGCTCCGCTCCTGGCTGGGCGGGCAACTGCTGGCGATGTTCGTCCTCGGCGCGCTGACCTGGATCGGGCTCCAGATCTTCGGAGTTCCCTTCGCGCTCGCGTTCGGGGTGTTCGCCGGACTGGTGGCCATCGTGCCCTTCTTCGGGACGTTGTTCTCGACCGTCCTCCCGGCGCTGTTCGTGCTTCCGGACAACGGGATCGTGTTCGCGCTCGTGATCGCCAGCGTGGGCGCCGGGGTCCACCTGCTGGAGGCCAATCTCGTATCTCCACTCATCTTCGAGGAACGGGTCGAGCTCCCTCCGGCCTGGACGCTGCTCGCCCTGCTCGTCATGACCAAGCTCCTGGGCGTCATCGGACTCCTGGTGGCCGTACCGGTCCTCGCCTGCACCCGCGTGCTCATCCACCGGATCTACATCGACCGCATCCTGGAGGGCGCCCGCTACACTCCCCATCGGGGGGGACCTCCGGTGTCCTTGAGCCTGCGCGGCTCGGAAGGCCTGCTCCTGGCGGCGTCCGGGCGGCGAGGGTCGGTACCCGACCTGATGGAGGAGATCGAGGGCGGGCGGCGGGACGCACGGAGCGCCCCCGGGTGACGCCCCCCGTGTTCGCGGTGCTCGCCGAGGGGCGCTTCGGGGTCGTCGGCTCGAAGACCGCCTCGTCGGCCATCCGCTACTTTCCGGACCGAGTCGCCGCGGTCCTGGACAGCGAGCACGCCGGCGGCGCGGCGGCCGACGTGCTCGGCTTCGGGGCCTCGGTGCCGGTGGTCGCCACCCTCGACGAGGCTCTGGAGCGCCATCCTCGGCCCGAGGCGCTCCTCATCGGAGTGGCGCCGCAGGGGGGACGTCTCCCGGAAGAGTGGCGGCCGGTGCTGCGCGCGGCGGTGGACGCCGGCCTCGAGGTGTGGAGCGGCCTGCACCGCTTCCTGGCCGACGACCCCGACCTGGGTCCGCTGGCCCGGTCGCGCGGCGTACGGCTCGTGGACCTCCGGCGCGCTCCGCCGGATCTCCCGGTGTCGGGAGGTCTGGCGGCGGGCGCCGACGTGCTCCGCGTGCTCACGGTCGGCACGGACTGCAACGTCGGAAAGATGACGGCCGGACTCGAGGTGCGGCGGGAGCTCGAGCGCCGGGGCGTCCAGACGGTCTTCGCCCCTACCGGCCAGACCGGGATCCTGATAGAGGGATGGGGCGTGGCGGTGGACGCGGTGGTGGCCGACTTCGTGGCGGGGGCGGCCGAGTCGCTCGTCCTGGCGGCGGCCGGGTGTCCGGGCGCGCGCACCCCTGTTCCCGGGGGCTGGCGCGACGAACCACCCCCCGGGCCGCGTCCTCCCCGAGTCGTGCTCGTGGAAGGCCAGGGCTCGCTCCTCCATCCCGGCTACTCCGGGGTCACCCTGGGACTCCTGCACGGCAGCATGCCGCAGGCGATGGTGCTGTGCTGGATGCCCTCCCGTGCGACCATCTACAGCGGGCGGTACGACTGGGTCGAGATTCCGCCGCTGGAGCAGGTCGTAGAGCTCTACGAGGAGGCCGCGTCGTGGGTCCGGCCTCCCGAAGGCTCCCGCGTCGTGGCGATCTCGGCCACCACTTATGACCTGGGAGCCGAGGAGGCGCGACGCGCGATAGAGGAGGCCCGCGAGCGCACCGGGCTCCCCGTCAGCGACCCGGTGCGCTTCGGGGCCGGACCTCTCGTGGACGCCATCGTCACGGCGCTGGACGCTCGGCCGGGAGCCTCGGCCGGCACCTGAGCCGGGGAGAATCCCCGGGCTTCTCCGACCGCCGCTTTCCTCACTCCTCCAGCGCGCGTAGCACCTCCAGCGGCGGCCGACGGATCGTACGTCCCCCGGCGGCCGTGCCGATCAGGACCGCGGCCGCCACCGTAACGCCCCACACCAGCGCGAGCGGAGTCCACGGGACCGCGTATGGGAGCCCGAACACACGCGACACCAGGGCCCAGCCCGCCAGCCCCGCCAGGACCGTCCCGGCCAGACCACCCAGGCCCCCGAGCCAGGCGTACTCGGTGAGGTGGATGGCGCGGATCGTCGAGGCCCGTGCGCCCAGGGTCCGGAGCAGGACCGCTTCCCGGAGCCGCTGACGCCTGGAAGTGCCCACGGCCGCCACCAGGATGAGGAGGCCGGCGCCCACGCTGAACAGGGTCATGAAGCGGACCGCGGCGGCGACCGTGCCCACCGCGTCGTGCACGGCCGCCTCGATCTGCGAGAGATCGACCGCCGAGATGGTGGGGAAGCGCTCGACCACCCGTCGCTGGAAGGCGGTACGGATCGCCGCGTCCGAGATGCGGGTGAGGACGACCCAGGTGGCCGGCGCGGACTGGAGCGCGCCCGGCTGAAAGACCGCGAAGAAGTTGAGGGCCGGACGGGCCCAGTCCACGTCGCGCAGGCTCGTGACCACGGTCGGAATCCGCCGGCCGCCCACCTGCCAGGTGATCGAATCGCCGGTCGACACCCCGAGGTCGGAGGCGATGTCGGTCGACAGTGAGACCTGGGCCGTACCCGCGCCGGCGGTCCACGGCGACGTCCACCACCTCCCGGCCACCAGGCGCTCGGTCGCGGTCAGTGAGTCCCGCCACGTGCTCCGGTACTCGCGCCCGAGGGCCCAGCGCTCGGGCCGGCCACGTCGGCCGCGGCCTGCTACGGCCGGACGCCGGCCCGAGCCGGCCGCCCCGGAGCCCTCGCTCTCGGCCGTATCCTGCGGCGCGCCGGTCTCGGAAGAGCCCCGCGCGGAGCCGGCGGAGCCCGGCCGATCCCCGCCGTCCCCGGCCGACGCCTCCGCCCGCAGCCGCGATGCCTCGACGCCGTCGAGGGCGGCGATGCGGAGCACCACGATGGGTGTGACGTCGAGTTCCGGGTGCCCCTCCCGCGCCATGAGCCGCAGGAGATCGGCCTTCTGGTCGGGCTGGACGTCGAACAGGACCAGGTCGGGCCGGTTCGGACCGCCGGCCAGACGCAGGCGCCGGAGAAGACTCCCCTCCACGGAGGTGAGCGTGCCGATCAGGAAGGCCCCGAGGCCGAGCGCCACCACCACGGCGAGGGTCTGGTTGCGCGGCCGGAACAGGTTGGAGACGCCCTGCCGGAAGGCGTAGGGTGCTCGCCGGGGAAGGAGCCGGCGAGCGGCCGAGGCCAGCCCGCGGCCCACGCCGGCGAGCAGGGCGCACAGGAGCCCCAGTCCGGTCGCGTACGCCAGGCCGGTGAGGGGCGTGGGAGCTTGCCAGGCACACAGTCCCGCCACCGACATGGCCAGCAGACCCACGGCCGCCCAGCGCCACGGATCGTGCCGGCGCGGGCCCTCGGCCCCTCCGCCCTCGGCTCGCCTCAGGGCAGCCAGTGCCGGCACGCCGCGCACGTCGAGCAGCGGCACGAGGGCGAAGACGAGGGCGCTCCCGGCGCCGACGCCGAACCCCGCCGCGACGGCTCCCGCATGGAGCCGGAACGGCACCGGGACCGGCAGGAGGCCGGCGAGCACCCCGCCGAGCCCGGCCTGGGTGCCGATCCCCGCTCCGGCCCCGAGAGCGGAGGCGACCGCCGCCAGCGCCAGCGTCTCCAGGAGGTAGGCGGACAGGATCGAGCCCTGGCTCGCGCCGAGGCAGCGCAGCACCGCGGCGCTTCGGAGGCGGGTGGAGGCCAGGACCCGGGCCCCGCTCGCCACCCCGACGCCTCCCAGCAGCAGCGCCGCCAGGCCCACCAGGCCCAGGAAGCGCGTGCCGTATCCGATCCCGCCGGTGAGTCGCTCCTGCTCGCGAGCGGGCGTCGTGGCGCGGACGCCAGTGCGCCGAAGAACGTCGCGGTGGGCATCCAGGAAGGTTTCGACGGCGCCGGCTCCAGCCCGGGGCGCTCCGGCCAGATAGGCGCGATAGGTGACCAGGCTTCCCCGCTGGACCAGGCCGGTCCGGCCCAGGGTCGAAGCCCCGACATACACCTTCGGACGGTCCAGGAAGCCGGTGGCGGACCGGCCCGGCAAAGCGGTCGCGATGCCGGACACCGGGTAGGCCGCGTGTCCGAGCCGGATCGTATCGCCGGGGGAGACCGACAGCTGGGCCGCGGCCTCCGGGTCGAGCACCGCCGCCCCGCGCGCCAGGCCCGCCCAGGCGCCCGGCGGGTCCGTGGCCACCGTTCCGTAGAAGGGCCAGCCGCCGCCGATCCCCCGCACCTCGAGCAGCTGGACGCCCCCGCTCCGGGGAGCCAGCACCATGGAGGGAAAGCCCGTGGTGCGGTCGATCCGGGTCCCGGCGGTGGAGAGCGAATCCAGGAGTGCGGTCACGGAGTCCGGGAACGGTTGACGGCTGGAGAGCACGGCGTCCGCGCCGAGCATCTCGCGGCCCTGGCGGCCTACCGCGTCCTCGACCGACGCGCGGAAGGAGGCGACCGCCACCAGCGCGGCGACCCCGAGAGCGATGGCTCCGCCGGAGACGGCCAGCGTGCGGAGCCCGGTCCGCACGTCACGGCGGGCCATCCGGGCGGCGAAGCGGAGGCTCACGGGGGAGTCACGGTTCCTCCGACAGTCGCCCGTCCCGAAGCCGGACGACACGGCTGGCCCGGGCGGCGAGCTCCGGGTCGTGCGTGACCAGCACCATGGCCGTCCCGGCCTCGCGGTTGAGCTCCACCAGGAGGTCGATGACCTCGGCTCCGGTCTCCGCATCCAGGTTCCCGGTGGGTTCGTCGGCCATGAGGATGGCCGGCTGGTTCGCGAAGGCCCGGGCCAGCCCCACGCGCTGCTGCTCGCCCCCGGAGAGCTGGGCCGGATAATGGTCGGCCCGGTCCAGCAGCCCGACGCGCCGGAGGAGATCCGAAGCCCGGCGCTCGGCCGCCTCCCGGTTCACCCGTCGCCCGGTCCGATCGTCGGCGATCTCGATCGGTACCAGCACGTTCTCGAGAGCGGTCAGGGTCGGGAGGAGCTGGAAAGTCTGAAAAACGAACCCTACCTTCTCCGCCCGGAGGCGGGCGAGGCTCTCCTGGTCCATGTCGCCGAGCCAGCACCCGTCCAGTCGCACCGAGCCGCGGGTGGGGCGGTCCAGGCCCGCCAGCAGGCCCAGCAGGGTCGTCTTGCCGCTTCCGGACGGTCCGACCACCGCCACGATCTCCCCTGCGTCCACCGCGAGGTCGACGCCGGACAACACCGTGAGCATGCGGCCGCCGGCCACGTACTCGCGCACCAGTCCCTCGGCGAGGATGATCATGAGGGGGAAGATACTCCGGGCGGCGCTCGCGCTCATCATCGGCGTCGGCGCGCCGGCCGCGGCCGCCTGCTTCGAAGGGCTCACGGCCCCGCTCCCCGAGTCGAGGACCGTGGTCCTGGGGAGCGGAACGTCCGCCCGCGTATCGGATGATCTCGCGGTCCGGGTCGTGTCGGCCCCGGACACCGACGGCGTGGTGGTCGACAACCTGGCCTCCGGCGCCACGTGGGTGATCCCGGCCTCGAACGACAGTGCCTCGCCGGCACAGGCCGCGGTCGGAGGAGACCACGTCGTGTGGACGGAGCTGAGATACGATTCGAGGGGTGCCTTTCGCAGCACGCGCGTCCTGGTGGCGGACGCGCGCGGCGGCCATCCCGTCATCGTAGGCGGGGGCATCGGAGTGAACGACGCGTGGCCGGCCATCTCCCGGGACCTCGTCGTGTGGGAGCGCAGCGTGGCGGACGTTCACGGGACTCGCATACGCGTCCACGACCTACGGGCCGGCACCACGGTCACCGTTCCCGCGAGCGGCGACGCCTCCGACAGCTTTCCCGCCGTGTCGGGGAATCGCGTGGTGTTTGAGCGGACCACCACGGACGGCGGATCGCGGCGCACCGACGTCCTGCTCTACGATTCCGGGACGGGGGAGCTGCGCCGTCTGAATCCCCACGTGGGGAGCCGCCAGGGCAACGCGGACATCGACGGCGACATCGTGACGTGGGTGGATGCGACCGGGGGCACCGCCGACGTCGTCTACCGGAGCCTGGCGACGGGCCGCTTCGTGGACATCACGCCCGGTGACGGCCACGCGGACTGGCCCCGCGTGGCCGGCTCGCGGATCGTGTGGGGGGACCGGAGGTACGGGGACCAGTCCGACATCTACGAGTACGACCTGCGCACGGGGAGCGAGAAGCGCGTGACCTTCGACCCGGTGGACCAGCAGTATGCGGACGTCTCCGATCACTGGCTGGTGTGGTCGGAGAAGGGTCGGAGCTGGCGGATCGTGGCGCTCCGGCTGCCCGTGGGCCCCACGCCCTGAGACCGCCGGTGAATCGCGACCGCTGGGGACCGACGGCCGGGACGATCGCGCTGGCGCTGACCCTGTCCGTGACCAGCGGGTGCGGGCCAGGTGGACGGGCGACGCGGAGCGCAGCCGATTCCGCGGGGCGGGACCGCGCGAGATCGGTCACCTCGGGGCCGGCGAAGGTGACCATTCCCGACACTACCCCCGTCGTCCTCTTTCTCGGCAACAGCCTCACGGCGGGGCTCGGACTCCTGCCCGAGCAGGCCTACCCGTCCCTCATCCAGGCGAAGATCGACTCGGCCGGGCTCGGCTTCCGGGTCGTGAACGCCGGGGTGAGCGGGGCCACGTCGGCGGACGGCGTTCGAATGGTGGGCACCTACCTGAATCTGCCCGTCGCCGTCGTGGTCCTCGAGCTCGGGGCCAACGACATGCTGCGGGGCCAGGACCTGGACGCCACTCGCCGGAACCTGGAGGCCATCGTGGATTCCATCCAGGCCCGGCGGCCCGCCGCGGAGATCGTGATCGCCGGCATGAGGGCCCCGCCCAACCTGGGCCCCGCCTATACGGAGCGCTTCCGGGATCTCTACCCCGAGCTGGCCCGCCACAGCGGTGCCGCGCTCATCCCCTTCCTCCTCGAGGGAGTGGCGGCCGACCCGGCGCTCAATCAGGCGGACGGCATGCACCCGAACGCGGCCGGCGAGAGGATCGTGGCGGAGGACGTGTGGAAGGTGCTGGAGGGAGTGCTGCGCCGGGTCAGGGAAGGGAGCCGCGCGGAAGGAGGCGCCGGATCGTAGCCTCCTCGGCAGGGAACGCCGCAAGGAGCGCCTCCGTGCCGGCCTCGTAGTCGGTCGGATCGAAGCCCGGGGCCATGGTGGTCCCGAGGAGCGCCCACCGGCCGCCCTCCGCCAGGCGCGAGCCCTGCCAGGTCCCCCCGGGGACCACGTGCTGCACGCGCATCACCGCCGGGTCGGGCCCGAGCACGACCCGCTCGCTGCGCCCGTCCGCGTGGAGCATGAGCATTTCCACCGGATCGCCCAGGTAGAAGTGGAACACCTCGTCGCCCGGGAGCCTGTGCAGGCCGGAGCAAGAGTCCGGCGTGAGGAGGTAGTAGATGGCGGTGCTCAGCGGCCGCCCGCGCGTCGGGCCGGTCCCCGACGGTCCGGGTGCCTCGACTCCCGCGGCGGTCGGGACGTTGTCGGCCGAGCGGTACGTCTCCCGGAACCAGCCCCCTTCCTGCGGGTGGGGCGCGAGGCCCAGGAGCTCGATCAGCCGGCGGGCGCCGGGCGGGATCGCGGGATCGGGCTCGCGGCCGGCGCCGCCGGCTCCGTGGGGGCCGGACGGCTCGCGCCGCGCCTCCGCACCCGGTCCCGGTCCGTCAACTTTCGTCATACAGGCAGCTCCACCACGAGTCGGCCAGTGCGGCGTTCGAGGCCAGGTATCCTCCTGCGCCGAGTCCGGGTACCTCGGGGACGCGAGGGTCCACCGATTCGGGCCCGCGCGGCGGCGGCAGTGGTCCGAACACTCCACCCGCCTCACGCACCACGAGCGCGCCCGCCGCGACGTCCCACGGCATGAGCCACGTCTCCCAGAACGCATCCAGGCGCCCGCAGGCCAGGTCGCACAGATCGAGCGCGGCGGCCCCGGCCCGACGCACGCCGCTCGTGGCCCGGATGACCCGGCCCAGCGTCTCCAGGTAGTCGGGGAGGAGCTCCTGGCGCTTGAAGGGGAAGCCCGTCCCGACCAGCGCCAGGTGGAGTCGCTCGATGCGGGAGACCCGGATCGGCTCGCCGTCGCGGCGGGCGCCCGCTCCCCGCACCGCCGTGAAGGTCTCGCCGCTGGCGGAATTGAGGACGACGGCCACGCGCAGGCCGCCGGCGTCCGCTCCGGCGATGGACACGGCGTGCTCCGGATAGCCGTGCAGCCAGTTGGTCGTGCCATCGAGCGGGTCGATGATCCAGCGGAGCCGGCCCGATCGCGGCGCGTCCGTTCCTTCCTCGGCCAGGAAGGCGTGTCCCGGGAAGCGCTCCCGCAGCGTGGCCACGATGCGCCGCTCCGCCTCGCGATCGACCTCGGTCACGAAGTCCGCCGGTCCCTTCTCGGTCCAGCGCCCGGGTTCCGGTCGGTCCCGGCCACCGCGGTGCGCGTCGGCGGCACTCCTGGCGGCCTCGACCGCCGCTTCGAGGAGGTCGCGGTCTTCGTCTCCGATGTCGGGAAAGTCCTTCACCACGGCCTCTTTTCGCTTGCTCCGCCCGTTCGCCGCGGGTAACTTAGGCGCGCGGCCGGACGGGCTCCAGCGCCCCCCGGCGGCGAGGCGCGGGCTCCGCCCCGGTGACCCGGGCGCGCGGGACCGCGTTTCCTCTGTGGTGCGGCCGCCCTCCCGTCGCGGCCGATGGCTACCGGACAGGCTTCCAGGATGAGTGACGACAGGCAGCGTGTGTTCAGCGGGATCCAGCCCACGGGCGAGGCGCACCTGGGCAACTACCTGGGCGCCATCCGGAACTGGGTGGACCTGGTCGACGAGTACGAGTGCTTCTACTGCATCGTCGACCTGCATGCGATCACGATCCCCTACGAGCCGGCCGAGCTCCCCGAGCGCGTGTTCGACCTGGCGGTATCTCTTCTGGCGGCCGGCCTCGATCCGGAGCGCTGCACGCTGTTCGTGCAGTCCGATGTCCCCGAGCACACACAGCTCGCGTGGGTGTTCAGCAGCGTGACGCCGGTCGGTGACCTGCAGCGCATGACGCAGTACAAGGAGAAGAGCGAGGGGAAGGAGTCGGTGAGCGCCGGGATCCTCTACTATCCGGTCCTCCAGGCGGCCGACATCCTCCTATACCGCGCGGGTCTGGTTCCGGTGGGGGAGGACCAGTTTCAGCACCTGGAGTTGTCGCGCGAGATCGCCCGGCGCTGGAACGCGCGCTACGGCGACTTCTTCCCCGAGCCGCAACCGCTGGTGGGGCACTCGCCGCGAATCCTGGGGCTGGATGGGGCCTCCAAGATGTCCAAGTCGCTGGACAACACGATCCCGCTCCTGGCCGAACCCGACGACATCGCCCGCCGCCTGGCGACGGCCGTGACCGACCCGGACCGGGTCCGCCGGGACGACCCCGGCAATCCCCACGTCTGCAACATCTTCGCTTTGCACGGGCATTTCAGTCCCCCGGCGGTCCGGGAGGAGGTCGAGGCGCGATGCCAGACGGCCACCATCGGATGCGTGGACTGCAAGCGGAAGCTGGCCAAGCACATGGCCGACGCCCTGGGCCCGATCCGCGAGCGGGCCCGCGAGCTGCGCGAGCACCCCGAGCGCGTCCGCGAGATCCTGGATGCCGGGGCCCGCCGCTGCCGGGGGATCGCGCGCGAGGTCCTGGGCGAGGTGTACGAGCGCATGGGGATCGAGGGCCACCGGGCGGCGCCGCGGGAGCCCGCTGGAAGGCCATGAGCCGGTGACCGCCCTGGTCCACGCGCTCGACCCCCGCGCATGCGCCACGAGGTGCTCGGCGACGAGCACGACGAAGAGAGAACTCGGCCTTCGACGGTCTCCTCCACGACTCGGTGAAGCACCGTGATGCTCGCCTTCGGCGCCTGGCCGAGGCCCCCCGGAGTGACCCGCGCCCGCCACGAATAGGGGGAGACGATGGCCCACAAGCTCCTGGTGTGGATGCACGCCCCCGAGTACCCGCTCTGGTCCATGCCGGACGAGGACCGCGAGAGGGTTCGGGCAGCGCTGCCGGAGGACTGGACCGCGGTGTTCCTCCAGGAGCCCGGCTACTTCGCCGGCGACGGCGCCCGACACCTCCCCGACCGCCTCCTGGAGGAGATCCGCGACGCCGAGGTGTATGCGGGCTTCGGGATCCCGAGACGGGCCTTCCTGGAGGCTCCGGGGCTGCGCTGGGTGCACTCCGGCGCCGCCGGGGTGGGGGCCAGCCTGTTCCCCGAGATGATCGAGAGCGACGTGGCGCTCACGAACTCCGCCGGGCTCCACGCCGAGCCGCTCGGCGACCACGCCCTGGCGCTGATGCTGCACTTCGCGCGCGGCCTGGACGTGGCGGCGGTCGGCCAGCGGCGTCGTGAGTGGCGCCATGCGGAGCTGGCCGGGCAGGACAGCCCGCTGGTCGAGCTCTCGGGCCGAACCGTGGGCATCGTGGGGTACGGGGGGATCGGCCGCGCGGTCGGCCTGCGCGCGGCGGCGCTGGGCCTGCGGGTGGTGGCGATACGGCGGAGTCTCGCGGGTACCCCGCCCGAGGTGGAGCACCTGTGGGATCTGCGCGGGCTCGGTGAGCTCCTGGCGCTGTCACACTACGTGGTGCTTACGGTGCCCGAGACGCACGAAACCCGTAACCTGTTTAGTGAGGATCGCTTGGGACGCATGCGGCCCGATGCGGTCTTGATCAACGTGTCACGAGGGGCCATCGTGGACGAGACGGCGCTCGCGAAGGCTCTCGCGTCCGGCTGGTTCCGCGGCGCGGGCCTCGATGTGTTCGAAACCGAGCCCCTCCCCTCCAACAGTCCGCTCTGGGACCTCGAGAACGTCGTCATCACGCCGCACTCCGGAGCGGTCTCCCCCGGATTCTGGGACCGGGAGACCGGGCTCCTGCTGGACAACCTGCGGCGCTACCTGTCGGGGGAGGCGCTCGTGAACGTGGTGGACAAGGAGCGCGGGTACTGACCATGGCCAAGGAAGCGATGGGGGCGGAGCCCCTGCTGAGGGCGGCCGTCGAGAGCGGCGCCCAGTCTCTCCTGATCAAGGCGGGCGATGTCTTCCGTGCCCGGGTGCACGGTCGGATGGTCCGCCTGTCCGAGACGCCGTTCACGCCCGAAGACACGCGCCGGATCGCGAGCCAGATCCTTCCCGAGGAGCACCGCGAGAGGATCGACCAGATCACCGACTACGACTTCGCGTGGGAGCTCTCTCCCAGCGCGCGCTTCCGCGTGAACATCCTGCGCCAGCAGGGCTCGGTCATGGTGGTCATGCGCGTGATCCCCTGGGAGGTCCCCACCATCGACGACCTCGGCCTGCCCGAGGTGCTCAAGGAGATCGCCGACCTCGACAACGGCCTCGTCCTCGTGACCGGGGCCACGGGCTCGGGGAAGTCCACCACGCAGGCGGCGATGCTGGGGTGGATCAACCGCAACCGGCGCAAACACATCGTCACGCTCGAGGACCCGATCGAGTACCGCCATCGGAACGAGCTCTCGACGGTGACTCAGCGCGAGATCGGGGCGGACACGGCTTCCTTCCGGGTCGGGCTCCGTCACGCCCTGCGCCAGGACCCCGACGTGATCCTGATCGGAGAGATGCGGGACTCGGACACCATCGAGATCGCCATCGAGGCGGCCGAGACGGGACAGCTCGTCATCTCGACCTTCCACGCCCCGACCGCCATCGCGACCCTGGGACACTTCATGGCCATGTTCCCGGGGGACAACGAGGAGCTCGTTCGCCAACGCGTGGCCGAGTCCCTGCGGGCCGTGGTCTCCCAGCGCCTCCTCCTGCGCAAGGACGGCGAGGGGCGCGTGCCCGTGGTGGAGGTGCTGCGACTGACGGGAGCCGTGCAGGAAGCGATCCTGCGAAAGGAGAGCCAGGGCGAGATCAAGAGACTCATGCAGCAGGGCGAGCAGTACGGCATGCAGACGTTCGACCAGCACCTCATGAAGCTGGTGCGGGCCCAGGCGATGGACTACGAGGTCGCGAAAGCGGCGGCGACCAGCCCGAGCGATTTCGAGCTGGTCATGCAGACCCTGTCCTCCGAGGAGGACGGGGGGGGGGCGGGTCCGGGGGAGGGGCCGCTGCTTTGAAGCCGGCCGGCCTGTACCTCCCGGTCACCACCCCGTTCGACCGAGACTCGGGCGAGCTGGACCGGGAGGCGTTCCTCGAGAACCTGCGGACGTGGACCGCCGAGGCCGTCGATGGGATCGTCGTGGCCGGCTCCACCGGGGAGGCGCCGCTCCTGGACGAGATCGAGACGCTGCGGCTGACGGAATGGGCCCGGGGCGCGGTCCCGGACGGCATCCAGGTGGTGACCGGTACGGGCGGGGAGTCCACGCGCGGCACGGTGCGCCTCAGCCGCCTCGCGGCCGAGGCGGGGGCGGAGGCCGTCCTCGTACGCCCGCCCGCCTACTACGCGGGCGCCATGAGCGACGAGGCCCTGACCGCGCACTACCGGGCGGTGGCCGACGCCTCGCCGGTGCCGGTCATCCTGTACCACATTCCGAAATTCGTGCCGGTGCCGCTGGCGCCCGACGAGGTGAACCGTCTGGTCGAGCACGAGAACATCGTCGGGATCAAGGACTCCTCCGGCGACGTCCGGAACCTGGGCACTCTGATCGAGGTGTGCGCCGACCGGGCGGAGGTGCTGGTGGGGGCCGGCACCCTGCTGTACGGGGCGCTCGAGCTCGGGGCGGCGGGTGGCGTTCTGGGCGTCGCCCTTCTGGCCACCGCCGCCTGCTCCGAGATCCTCTCCGCCTGGCGGGCGGGGGACACGGCTCGTGCCGGGGCGCTGCAGGAGCGGGTCGGGCCTCTCCACCGCTCCGTCGTGGCCCGTCGGGGGGTGCCCGGCGTGAAGGCGGGGTTGGATCTCCTGGGTCTGCGGGGCGGACGGCCGCGTCCGCCGCTCCTTCCCGCCGACGAGAGCCTGCGGCGGGAGGTGCGCGGTGCGCTCACGGCCGCAGGGCTCGAGCCCGTCCGCGCCTAGAGATGTTCGAGAACGGGGCGCGGTGCGTCGCCGTCGTAGGCGTGCAGTGGGGCGACGAGGGGAAGGGGAAGATCGTGGACGTGCTCGCCGAGCGCGCCACGATGGTGGCCCGCTACCAGGGGGGCGCCAACGCCGGCCACACGGTACGGGTGGATGGTGAGGAGTTCGTCCTCCACCTCATCCCCTCCGGCATCCTGTATCCTGGCGTGCGCTGCCTGCTCGGGAACGGGACGGTGGTCGACCCGTGGACGCTCCTGGACGAGATGGCGGGGCTTCGTTCCCGAGGCCTCGACCTGGAGGGCCGACTCGGTCTGAGCAGCCGGGCTCACCTGGTCCTCCCCTACCACCGCATGCTGGACCGTGCGCTGGAGACGAGCCGGGGGGTGGACCGGATCGGGACCACCGGGCGCGGGATCGGGCCCGCCTACCGGGACAAGGTGAACCGGACGGGCCTCCGGGTCGGGGACCTGCGGGATCCCGGGCGGGCCGGGGAGGTGGTCCGGGCCGCCTGCGCGGCGGCCAACGATGCCATGGAGCGCCTGGGGCTGGACGACCGGACGATGGCCGATGAGGTCCTCGACGCCCTCGACCGGGTCGGGCCCGGTATTCTCGAGCTCGCCACCGACGTCGGGCAGGAGATCCGGGACGGCCTGTCGGAGGGTGGGCGCGCTCTCCTCGAGGGGGCGCAGGGCTCCCTCCTGGACGTAGATCACGGCACGTACCCGTTCGTGACGTCCTCGACCACGACGGCCGGCGGGGCCGCCGCCGGCGTGGGGATCGGGCCCACCATGATCGACGAGGTGATCGGCGTCGTGAAAGCGTACACGACGCGGGTCGGCAACGGGCCCTTTCCGACCGAGCTCCCCGGGGAGGCGGCGGAGCGGCTGCGCTCGCTGGGCGATGAGTTCGGCGCCACCACCGGTCGGCCCCGGCGTCCGGGCTGGTTCGATGGCGTGGCGGTGAACTTCGCCGCCGGGGTGAACGGGCTCACCGGTCTCGCGGTCACCAAGCTCGACGTCCTCGATACGTTCCGGGAGCTGCAGGTGGCCGTGGGCTATGAGCTCGAGGAGGAGCCGCTGGCGCGCTTCCCCGACTCGGCGGCGGAGCTGGAGCGTGTGAGGCCCATCTACGAGAGCTTGCCGGGCTGGGAGCAGGACACGACGGGCGCGCGCGAGTGGAGCGAGCTCCCGCAGCTGGCCCGCGCCTATCTGACCCGACTGCAGCAGCTGGCCGGCGCTCCGATCCGCTCCGTGTCCGTGGGGCAGGCCCGCCGCCAGATCATCCACGTCGACGCCGGCGAGGGCGTAGTCCCGGCCGCTTGAGCGGCTCGGGACCGGCGTCCGCGCGACGGCTCGCGCGCGGCTAGCCTCCCGAGAGCGACCCCACGACGAGGAACGGCTCGGCGCCGGACACGACCGCTTCCGGGAGGAGTGCGTCCGGCGGCTCGAAGGAGACGTCGCGCGCGCACGCGAAGTAGCGCAGGAACGGCCGGCGCTCTCCCGTGGCGTGATCCCGGATCGTCCCCCTCAGCACCGGGTGCTCGGCCTCGAGTGCGTCCAGGAGCGCCCGCCGCGTGGGTTCGCCCCGCAGCTCGAGCACCACCTCGCCCTGCAACCGGGCCAGGTTCCGAAGGTGGTAGGGAAGCTCCACCCGGACCCGGGGGGCCGCGCGTCCGCGAACGTCCATCGCGTCGCTCCCGGATCCGCCGACCGTGGTGCGGTCCGGGGCTCCCCGGGCCTCGGAGCCGTCGGTCACGGCAGGCTCTGGACCTCGACCGACAGCACCGGCGGCAGGTTCTCGACGATCGCCTCCCAGTGGTCCCCCGAGTCCGAGGATCCGTACACCTGGCCGCCGGTCGTCCCGAAGTAGACGCCGCACGGGTCCAGATGGTCCACCGCCATCGCGTCCCGGAGGACGTTCACGTAGCAGTTCTGCTGGGGCAGCCCGCGGGTCAGTGGCTCCCACTCGTTTCCGCCCGTCCGGCTCCGATAGACGCGTAGCTTCCCCTCGGGCGGGAAGTGCTCCGAGTCGTTCTTGATCGGCACCACGTAGACCGTGTCCGGCTCGTGGGCGTGGACGTCGATCGGGAAGCCGAAGTCGGTGGGCAGGTTCCCGCTCACCTCGTACCAGGTGTCGCCGGCGTCGTCGCTCCGCATCACGTCCCAGTGCTTCTGCATGAACAGCACCTCGGGCCGCGAGCCGTTCATCGCGATCCGATGCACGCAGTGGCCGATCTCGGCCTCGGGGTCGGGAATGTAGTTGGACTTGAGGCCGCGGTTGATGGGCTTCCAGGTCGCACCCCCGTCCACCGACCGGAACGCCCCGGCGGCCGAGATCGCGATGTACATCCTGTCCCGATCGGTGGGATCGAGGAGAATGGTGTGGAGGCACAGGCCGCCCGCCCCGGGTGTCCACTGGCTCCCGGATTCGTGGCCTCGAAGCCCGGCCATCTCCTGCCACGACGTCGCGCCATCGGTGGAGCGGAAGAGCGCGGCGTCCTCGGCGCCCGCGTAGACCGTGTCCGGATCATCGAGAGAGGGCTCGAGGTGCCAGATGCGCTTGAACTCCCACGGATGGTCGGTGCCATCGTAGAACTTGTGGGTGGTGAGCGGCTTGCCGGTCTCCTCCGAGGTGTCGTAGACGAACTTGTTGCTCACACCCGTGGGCATGCCCTCGGAGAAGTCCGGAATCTTCTCGCCGCCCGGAGTCTCCCAGGTCTGGCCGCCGTCGCTCGAGCGCTGGATGATCTGCCCGAACCAGGCCGAAGTCTGGGAGGCGTACAGGCGGTCCGGGTCGGCCGGGGAGCCCTTCACGTGGTAGACCTCCCAGCCCCCGAAGTGGGGGCCTTCGACGGTCCACTTCTTCCTCTTCCCGTCGGCGGTGAGGAGGAAAGCGCCCTTCTTGGTCCCGACCAGCACCCGGACTCCGCTCATGATGCTCTCCCTGGAGGTTGTGGTGGCTCGCGCCGGAACGGTTCCCGTCCCCTCGCGCGACCGGGCGGAGAGTACATGTATATGCACATAGTTCGGAATGTCAATGGCCGCTCCGAAGCTCCGTCCGCGCAACGTTTCGATCGTTGCTCAGCGACCCGATCTCGCCTATACTGACGGGCTACGTTCGGAATCCGGGCCGGTCCCGCGGGGGCCGCACGGATCGCGGCGGCGATCGGCGCGTACCATCGCGCCGGAGCGACCGGGGGGCTGCGGCGGGGTCGCCGCGCGAGAACCGGCTCGGGAGATCGATGTTCGAGAGGTTGGGAGAGAGGCTGGATGGCGTCCTGGGACGCTTCCGGCAGCGCGGGGTGCTCACCCCGGAGATGCTCGAGGAGGGGCTCCGGGAGGTCCGCCGCGCACTGCTCGAAGCGGACGTCAACTACCAGGTGGCGCGCGACTTCCTCTCTCGGGTCGAGGACCGGGCGCGGGGACAGGAGGTCCTCTCCTCGGTCAGCCCCGGCGAGCAGATCGTCAAGATCGTCCATGACGAGCTGGCCGATCTCCTGGGCTCGGAGACGCCCGCTCTCGCCCGGGCCCCGGTTCCGCCCACCACCGTGATGCTGGTCGGGCTCCAGGGCTCGGGAAAGACGACCTCGGCTGGCAAGTTGGCCCTCCGACTCCAGCGCCAGGGGGGGAAGCCGTGGCTCGTGGCCGCCGACCCGTACCGGCCGGCGGCGCGCGACCAGCTCCTGGTGCTGGCGGAGCAGGTGGGCGTGCCGGTGGTGGGTGCCGACGGTGACCCGGCCCAGCGCGGCGAGGGCGCGGGCGAGCTGGTCGAGCTGGCCCGCGACGCGGTGGAGGAGGGGCGGCGCGCGGGCGCCACGCACGTCCTCCTGGACATGGCGGGCCGCCTGCAGGTGGACCCGGCGCTG
>Ga0307419_10000379_pt1 | contig 22151 bp, 20 predicted proteins | sample SalMarWE160230MG_2_FD_202512 | JGI IMG/M metagenome (GOLD analysis project Ga0307419, IMG submission 202512) | Salt marsh sediment microbial communities from the Plum Island Ecosystem LTER, Massachusetts, United States - WE1602-30 | ecosystem: Environmental > Aquatic > Marine > Intertidal zone... | reverse complement strand
TAAGTATGTTTACAGTCGACGAAAGTAAAAGTAAGCCCAAAAAGTGTAATTTAATATGGAATTCTGTTTTATGTATAAATATTGCCATTGAAGGAGAAATCTCTTTTAAAGATAAAAGAGGTAAGTTCAAGAATGATAATTCGGACCCTTCTGATTTTCATTGGATATATTTTCCTGAGAAAAAATATCCTTTTTACCGTATTGGTTCACTTTCTAATGTTTCATCGAAATTAGTTCCGCGAGGATACTCTTCCCTTTGGGCTGAAATATCTTATAGAGAGCAAATCCCGGATGAAAGTATAATTGATTTTGTTATTGATTGTTTGGTACAAATAGGCTTATTTAAGAAAGAATCAGTGGCTCACATTTCCTTGGCAGATATTCCGTATGCGTATCCTATTTATAATAAAAAAAGAAAAAATACTCTTAAAGAAATAAAAAATTTACTTAAAAATTATAATGTATTTTTGGCGGGAAGATTCGGCGAATGGGAATATTCATATATGGAAGAATCCATACTGGAAGGTAGGAGAATAGCAGACTTATTATGTCCGTGATAGTTGTTCAATGCATAGCGAAATTGGAATTGGGAGGCGCCCAGAAAAGAGTTATAGAGTTGATGAGAGAACTCGGAGATAAGGGGTTCTTAGTAACTGGAGAGGGCGGTGAACTGTATCATGAGGTTAAAAAGAGATTTGGAAATAGACATATAACATTACCCTGTTTAAAAAGAGAAATAAAACCGTTTTATGATATTATTTGTTTTTTTAAGTTGAGAAATCTACTTATTGAATTATATAGAAACAATACTCGGATAATTCTGCATACTCATGGATCAAAAGCGGGTGTAATCGGTAGATTGGTTAGCGGAACACTGCCTTTTGTTTATTCCGTACATACGATTCACGGCTTTGCGATAAGTCCCTATGTTAATTTTTTTAAGAGATTTATATATTTGAACGCAGAAAGGATTTCAGCCCTGTTTGGTGATATTATAATAACTCAGGCAAAGGTACATATTGAGAGGTTAAAAGAATGGAGAATAGGCAATAGAAACAAGCTTTTCTGGATTGCGAATTCAATAGACTATTTCGATTATATAAATACTTTTCGAAAAAAAGAAAAAACAGAAATTATCATAGGAACTGTTGCTAATTTTAAACCTCAAAAAAACCCATTTATTTGGGCAGAAGTAGCCAAAAAGGTATCAGATAAATATCAAAATGTGAGATTTATATATGTTGGAGAAGGGCCTTTAAAAAAGAAGACAGAAGAGCGTATAGGTGATTTGAAAAGAATTGAGTTTCTGGGTTGGAAGGAAAATATCCCGGATATATTAAATGGTTTAGATATTTTCTTTTTGCCTTCAAGATGGGAAGGATTACCCAGGACAGTTTTAGAAGCAATGGCATCAGGACTCCCGGTTGTCGCTTCCGCTGTAGACGGTACAAATGAAGTAGTTGTCGATTCTGTTACCGGATATTTGTTATCTCCGGACGATTTAAATGGTTATGTTGAGAGATTAGGAGAATTAATTCAAAATAAGAAAAAAAGAGATATAATGGGCGGAAAGGGAAGAGGTAGAGTTAAAAAGTACTTTTCTTATAAAGAAATGATTGAAAAAGTTTTTTATATATACGGGTATCTGGGATTTAATAAGAAAAATAAATAGTAATAGAATAAAAACATCAAAAACCCTTGACATAAGGGGCTCCTGGTGTTAGCATGTTAAAAAATATACCGGGGAAAGGAGGAGGAATGAAATTGAACCGCCTATTTAAATGGTTTTCATTTGAAGGCTCGAACATGGCTATCGACCTTGGCACATCCAATACATTAATTTACACAAAAAAAGATGGTGTTATTCTTGATGAAAATTCTATGGTTGCTCTGAAAAAAGGAACAAAAGAATTAATTGAAGCCGGAAAGACTGTTATTCCGATGCTTGGTCGTACTCCCGAGGATATTGTTATCTGCGAGCCTCTTGAAGATGGTGTTATTGCTGACTTTAAGGTTGTTGAAGACATGTTAAGATTTTTTATTGAGAAAGTACAAAAAAAGAAATTATTCTTAAGGCCAAGAGTTTTAGTTGCTGTTCCGTCCGGAATAACTCCGGTTGAGAAAAAAGCTGTTATTAACACTGTTCAGGAAGCTGGTGCAAGAGAGGTTTTACTGGTTTCTGAACCTATAGCCGGTGCTATGGGTATGCATTTACCCGTAAGAGAACCTACAGGACATATGGTTATCGATATTGGTGGAGGAACAACAGAAATTGCGGTGATTGCTCTATCCGGAATAGTTAATCAGGTCTCTATTAAAATAGCCGGAAGTGAATTGAATGATTCTATTCAGACTTATCTCTATGATGAATACAATATGGCAATAGGCAGAGCTCTTGCAGAGAAAGTAAAGATAGAAATAGGAGCGGCTGTGCCTACTGTTGAAGACAGAGAAATGGAAATAAGTGGACGTGATCTTGTTGACGGATTACCTAAGTCGATTAAGATAAGGACAAACGAAGTTTATGAAGCTATGAAAGAAGCACTTGGACTTATGAAAAACGCAATAAAGAAAGCTTTATCGGAAACACCTCCAGAGTTAGCTTCCGATATTGTAGAAAAGGGTGTTTTTATTACCGGAGGTGGAGCGCTTATTAGAGGTATAGATCAAATGATACAGGAAGAAACGGATTTGAAAGTTAAAATTGCGGAAGATCCCCTTAAGTCAGTTGTTTTGGGTGCCGGCATAATTCTTGATAATATTGAGGAAAACAGAAATTTATTAATGGAATCCATATAGTGAAAAAAAAGTTTCTGCGGATTTATCTTATCCTTTTTTTTGTATCATTATTTTTAATACTTATAGATGGATTTAGCGATATTAAACTGGGAAATAAATGTTACGATCTTTTTTCTTTTAATTTTTGTAAATTCTTTTCGAGAGTTTCTTTCGGAAATGATTTAGAAGAGAAGAATAAAAAATTGCTCAAAAAAATGGCTGCGCTTTCATACAAAAAACAAATGTTTGACCAGTTAAGAAAAGAAAATCAAGAATTAAAAAAGATATTAGAATTTAGGTTTAATTACCCTAAGTTTATCGTACCTGCTGAGATTACGAGAAAAACTCCGGAAGAAGTCAATCTTTCTTACAGAATTGGAAAAGGTATATCGGATGGAATCGAAAAGAATGCTCCAGTTATTAGTTTTAACGGTCTTGTAGGAAAAGTTTTAAAAGTAAATCAAAATACTTCCGTTATTCAAACGTTGAAGAATTATAATTCAGCTGTTTCTATAAGGGATACTAGAAGTAGGGAACAAGGTATTCTTAAATGGAATAAGAAGTTTTTTATTGAAGGAATGCCCCAATACGCGGATATTAAAAAAGGAGATACAATCGTAACTTCCGGAGTAGGTTCCGTTTTTCCCAGAGGTTTACCTGTTGGTGTGGTTACTAGCGTGGAAAAGCAAACAAATGATTATTCTTTGGATACAGAAGTTGTTCCTTTTGACGATCTCGATAAAATAGATGTTGTCTTTATTATAAAAAAATGAAAATTCTCATTTTATTTATACTATCTTTATGCGCTCTATTTATTTCCCTGAATACCGGAAAAATTTTATTGCTTGGTAATATTTCTTTTAAACCTGTAATTCTTTTGATTTATTTTATCACTTTATATTGGAATTCTATATATGCTATTTTTACCGGTTTTTTTATTGGTTTTTTATATGAGATTTACCTGCCGGTATTTACCGGTACTTATCCTTTAATATTTACTTCTCTTGTGTTCGGATTAAAAGTAATTGAGAAAAAAATATTTAAGTTTAGATATAATTCTCTTATATTATTATTTTGCACTATTTTATTCGTGGGTATTTTACAGGTTATAATCGAAATCGATAAGATTGAATCAGTATTTTATATAATACTTACTCAATTAATTCCTGAGGCTATATTTAATACAGCGGTTGGTTTTATTATATTGTTTTTTATAAAACGGTATAACCGTTAAAATGCAAAAATCAAATATGAAATGGAAAACAGATAAAAAAGAATCCGGAAACCGGATTTCATTTTTTTTTACTAATTTATTAATTTACCAATTAACTAATTCACTATTTTGTGGCTCTGTGATCTGGTTTTTAGAGAGGGGAAATATATGAGGCGAGATCCTAAGATATTAACGATAATTATACTATTGATTTTAATTTCAAGGTTATTTCAACTGCAGGTTTTGATGAAAAACTATTACAGAAGTTTATCGGAAAAAAATAGAATAAGAAGAGATATGATTATTCCTCCGAGAGGTAAAGTTTTATCACGGGAAGGGGAGGTTTTAGCGGAATCTCGACCTTCCTATTCTTTAATTATATATCCTTATTATCTAGATTCTTTGGAAATTAAAAGAATATGCGGAGCGCTTGGAGTTAACAACAAAGAATTATTAAGAAGAATAAATCCAAATTTTAGAACCTGCAGGATAAGAAGAATTTCTTTTGAAGCCACTTCCAAAATAATAGAAAAACAGGAAGATTTTGCTTCTGTTAGATTAATTAGAGAACCTGTGCGTTTTTATGAAAACGATAAAATATTTTCGCATTTGTTAGGATATGCCGGAGAAATTACCGGAGATGAATTAGAACGTTTTTCCGGTGATTATACGATGGGAGATATTGTAGGTAAGAAAGGGCTGGAATTAGAATATGAAGAGTTTCTTAGAGGAAAGAAAGGAACTTCTATATATGAGGTAGACGCGAGAGGTGTAGTGGTGAGGAGATTCGATGATTCTTACGGTAAGATGCCGGAAAAAGGATATAATGTGTATTTATCGATTTCTAAGCCTCTTACTATATACGCGGATTCTCTTTTTTCTGATTTTACGAGCGGTGCCTGTGTAGGGATGAATCCCAAAAATGGTGAGATTATTCTTTATTATTCTAAACCGGGTTACGGGACAAATAAACTCTCGGCGGGAATATCTAATATAGAATGGGATTCCCTCCGAAACAATGAAAACTCTCCTCTCTGGGATAGAGCTATAGCGGGGGAGTATCCTCCCGGTTCTATCGCAAAGATATGGACTACTCTTATAGGAATGGAAAATAGTCTTGTTAAAAGGGAAACAAGGTTTACCCGATGTGATAGTGTTTATTGGATTGGAAACCGTTATTTCGCATGCTGGAAAAGACATGGGTCTTTGGATCTGCTCGGCGCGATAACTCAATCCTGTGACATATATTTCTATCAACTAGGAATGAGTATGAACCTCGAATTAATGGTAGATTTCGCGAAAAAATTCGGCTTTAGTCAAAAATGCGGTATCGATGTTCCCGGTGAGAGAGCGGGTTTTTTGCCTTCAAAAGAATGGTACGACAAAAAATATGGAAAGAGAGGTTGGGCGAGGGGAGTTCTCGCGAATCTCGCGATCGGTCAGGGGGAAATACTCGTTACACCACTTCAGGGAGCTACTTTTTTCTCAACCGTTGCCAATGGTGGATGGACTTACGAACCTCATGTACTGAAAGAAATTAAAGACGATGAAGGGAATACGATTAAGAGTTTAAGACCGAAAAAAATAGATTTGCCGGTTTCCGAAGAAAATTTAAAATTCGTTAGACAAGCAATGAAAAATGTTGTTAATGAACGTAAAGGAACTGCTTATTGGTCGAGATTAGAGGACATAATAGTAGCGGGAAAAACAGGTACCGCGCAAAACCCGCACGGGGATGATCATTCTCTTTTCGTAGGATTTGCTCCTTTTGAAGATCCTGAGATTGTTATATTTACGGTAATCGAAAACGCGGGGCATGGAAGTACACATGCTGCTCCGGTTACCATGAAATTGATTAAACGATATCTTGATCACATAAGTCCAAGGTCCAGCGTCCAAATTCATAAGTCAGAAAAAACTAATTAAACCACAAAGTTCACAAAGAACACAAAGATTTTATTTTTTTAACTATATATTTCTCTCTAAATTTTTGGTTATTTGGAATGTTTTTAAGAAATGAAATAATTAAGGTTGGGTGCGGAGTGGCTTTGTGTCCTTTGTGGTCTTTGTGGTTAATGTTGTTCGGTAGGGGTTTTGCCGCGATAAAAAAAGACGCATAATCAAAAGTATGCGTCTTTTTATCTAACTAAAACTTTTTTTACTTACAAATTAATTTTAATACCGCCTCTGATGGGGATATGTGTTACTGAAGGATCATCGAAAATCATTCCGTAACCGATTTCCGCGAATATTCCCATACCACCCATGCTGTAATTTGCTCCTCCGTATGCGAGGAAACCAAAATTGGTTTCACCATCGACACCTTCGATGTCTGTGCTGGCCATTACCATTTCACCGCCGGCTCCGAGATAAAAACTCATGGGAGCTCCGGGTAGAATGACATTGTACTGACCCGCGAGAAGTATTATCATATCCGTTGCTTTATATGTATCATAAGACTTCCATGCGTATTCTAAACCCGCTCTGAGACCCATAGGCATGCCGGGAAGAGAAAAATCAAGCAAACCACCTATTTGAGTAAAGGTTTGAGTTTCCGCGCCCTCCGCGCTGGATACCATCATATCGATACCGCCATATACCCCGATTCCAATACCTGTTCCTACTGCGAAAGCAGGTGTACTAATCATCAATAATACTAAACAGAGTGCTAACTTTTTCATATAACCTCCTTTTTGTAAGGTTTATATTTTGTATAATAATATAATATACTGTTTTAACCATAAATGTCAAGGGTTTTAATGCGTTTTGCTCCCTACCCTCATCTCCAAAAAAAAATATATTTTCACACAAAGACCACAAAGGACACAAAGAAAAACAAAAATGAAACAAATATTTATGGTAAAATATTTCAGGGAATATGTAATTTTACTGTAGTTGAGGTACTTTGTTGTTAAATAAAAAAACGGAATTTAAAGAAATTCCGTTTTTTTATTTAAAACTACCTTTAAGTAATAAAGGACAGATGGTGCCGAAACTTTTTTTCTGTCCTTACTTACTGAAAGTAGTGAACTGTACCGATCATTATCTCGTCGGTAGCATCTGCGCCAATTAAACTTAAATTAAAGCGGTTTGCTATTCTTACTGCATTGTTTTCGGTCAGGAAAAGTTCGAGACCTAAATCGATTGGGATGTTCATTGTACTTTCTTTGAGTTCTGGTACACCATCTTCTACAACTACCACATCTTGAGTGCCGAAGATAAATGCAGCACCGCCATATAGACCTAACATTGGGCTAAGCGGCATATGGTAGAGAAAACCGAGACCGAGATTAAATTCCATATCTCCGTAATTCATGAGTCCAATAATAGCATCTACTTCAAGGGCGTCCATAATGAAATAACCGGCGTTTAATTCAAGATCGAATTCTAAATCGCCTTCTTCTGCCAAAAGATCATTTGTTCCCCCCGTAAGAAGCGCTACGGATTTTGTACCTGCAGGAATTTGCGCAAAGAGACCTAACACACATACTAACATTAATACTCCTAAAATTTTCCGCATAAAACATTCCTCCTTAAGGATTTTTGTTTATAAGGCACCATCCGCCTTTTATAGAGATATTATACCAAAAAAAATTTTTTAGTCAAGGGTAAAAATGCAATGAAGTGTTAATATTGCATCAAGAAAGCTTGATTTCTTACAATATAAATATAGAATTAAAATATGTTGGAAAGTAAAAACCGGTTTAAAAAATGGCATATAAAGTCAAAAAATAATAAAAAGTGGTATGAATTCGCGTTTGGCCCGAATGTTAAAATATATCAGGGGACAAGAGACTTTGATCCTTTATTTGAAATTAAAGGGAAATTTGTCGGTCTTGTGCAAATTCATTCATCGGTTATTCACAGAGCCAGCTTAGATATTAAACTTGTAGGAGATGGACTTTTTACAAAAGAAAAAGAGCTGAATTTATATATAAGAACCGCGGATTGCCTCCCAATAATTTTTTATCATCCGAAAGCAAATATACTCGCGCTCGTACATGCCGGGTGGAAAGGAACCGCGCTCGGGATTTCAGGAAATTTCTTGTTGAAAATGAAACAATTGTATGGTTTAGATACTCGAGATTGGGAAGTTACTTTTGGTCCTTGTATAGACCCGGAAATTTACGAAGTCGGTGAAGAAGTGTTTTCTTTTTTTAGTAAATTTAATATCGATGGTATAACAATAAAGAATGGACGTTATTTTCTCGACCTCCAGGAAGCTAATATTCATATTATTGAAAAATATGGTGTTAGTCAAATTTATCCGTTTCCCGAGAAAACTTATACCTCGGCACTTTTCTATTCGTACAGGAAAGGAGATACGGAAAGGAATGTAACTGTGGGGGTTATTGAATCTTGAGTCGAAAAGGAATATAGGAAACAATAAAAAAATCTGTGCGTATCTGTTTTAATCCTAATTTGAATATAAATAAAATATCAAAATTTAAAGAGCAAAATGACTAATGAAAATGCAAAATTATCCTATTCCGAAACCGTAAAAGTGAAAGAGATTTTACGTTATTAGGCGTATTTGTTATTTGTTTTTTTAATTTTTGAACTTTAATTTGTAATTTTACATTTTGATATTTAATTTTTGCATTTAGCGGTTTCGCCGCGTTGTGTTCTCTGTGGTAAAAAATTGGGGGGAGGCGGGTGGAAATAAAGTTGACATATTAATGTTTCAGCTTATTATTCTTCTTATGAAAGATTTTATAGAACTCATTAAAACTTTAAGAGAGAAATGCCCCTGGGATAGAGAACAAACCTTAAAAAGTCTTATACCCCAGCTTTTAGAAGAGGTTTACGAACTTGATGCAGAAGTGACTCAGAGTAATATCGAAAACATTATCGAGGAATTCGGTGATGTTTTTTTAACGGTTTTTATGATGGGTGTTATATTGGAAGAACAAGGAACTGCTTTTGGTAAGGTGATAGATAAGGTTTCAAAAAAAATGATTGCGCGGCATCCACATGTTTTTGGCGAAGAAAAAGCGCATACCGCTGAAGAAGTGTTAGATAAATGGGACAAAAGAAAAGGTAAAAAATGGAAAGTGGGAAGGGGTTTACCATCCCTTTTACGTTCATCCAAAATTCAAAAAAGGGCTTCAAGAAAAGGTTTTGATTGGGAAGACATAAACGGAGTATTTGAAAAAATAAATGAAGAACTTACTGAACTAAAGGAAGCTGAAAATAAGCAGGAGGAAATTGAAGAATTAGGAGATATATTATTCGCGGTGGCGCATCTCGGTAATTTTCTTGATATTAATCCCGAAATTGCTTTACAGAGAGCCAATGATAAATTTGAGGTTCGTTTCCGAAAGTTAGAACATATGTTAAAGGGTAAAGAGTTAAGTGCTTTTTCGGTACAGGAACTTGAGGAAATGTGGCAGCAAACTAAAATTATTAATACATAAAAAGGAGGAACTTTGTTTCTACTTTTACTTTCAATAACTGTCAGCGCGCGAGAACTTCATTTGCAAATGAATTTGTTTAATAATAGTGTATATTCGGATCGTTTATATATTACTACTGATAATGGTGGACTTGTTTCGTTTTCCCCGGAGGACAATAGTTGGGATTGGGTGAATTCTTTTTCCGGGCTTTCCAGTAACAATACGAAGGACCTTTTCCTGCGGGGAGATTCGGTTTTTGTTTTGACAAAAGGTGGTATTACTATATTAGATAAGGATCTTAATTCAATGGGTTTTCAGAATTTTAATCCCTTTTTCTTTGAATCCGATACCAGTCCGGGTTGTATCCATATATATAAGAACAATGTAATTCTCGGAGGGGCAAATGGTATTCAGTGGTTTAATTTGAATGATTTCGGGGATCTCGGTCGGGTAGTCGAACACGAGGATTATGGTTTTCGGGTTTTTGAAATTCTTCCTCTCGATACGTGTTATCTGTTCGGGACTAGTGGAGGCGTTTATAAAGTTGATTCAAATTTTCAGAATACTACTATGATTGATAATTCCGGAGAAACTTATTCTCTTTTTATCGATGGTGCTTCGATTTGGGCTGGTGGAAGTTGGGGCTGCAAAGAGATCGAGTCCGATACAGCGGGCTTTTCTAATGATACGGTATGGGCTATAGGGAAAATTAATGAGGAAATTTATATAGGTACGAGAGGGGGGCTTTATAGGTATGAAGGAGATTGGCATAGAATAAATGGGGGAGATGTGCGTGGTTTTGCAAGTGTTTCTCCGGGTAATAGTATAATTTCAGCTGTTAGGAATAATGGTGTTAGATTTGAAGGCTCATCGGGTTATATCTTTCCTCCGGGGCTTGTTTCCAATTTAGTGACAGATTTAGTCCAAACTCCGGATGGTAAAATTTATGTAAGTTATAAGTCCAGTAGAAGGATTTCTATGTTCGATGGTATCGATTGGAATATTCTTAACACAGGAAACGAATGGGGGCTTTCGGGTGGGTATCTTTTCAATATGGAGTCTGATTCCGAAGGCAGGATATACTTTGGTTTATGGTATTGGCAACAGCAACCTATTTTATTTTGTTGGGATACACAGAATGATACTATGCCTAAGGCAATTAACCTTCCTGTTACTTCTAATACTGTTACTGGACTGTTTATAGATAAAAATGATGATTTATGGATAGGGCTTTTAGTTGACGAAGGAAGTTGTGTTCTAAGAATGCATAGAGTAAATGAAGATTCTCTTGAATGGACTACGTACAGCGGCCAGGGAATTCTGTGGAAAAGGGTTTTTGCCGAAGGCTTGGAAGGTATTTACTGCGGGAATTCTCCCAGCGTTGGGGGTGCTGGTATCCATATTTTAAAAGAAAACGGAGAGGTTGAAAAAGTTGTTGGGAACCTTGGTTCCAGTACTACCTCTATGACGGCTGATCTTCGAGGTAACATTTGGGCGGGTCTGGAAACAGGTCTTGCCTATATTGTAGGAAATAATGTCGAGGAAATTTACACTTCAAGCAACTCTGACTTAATTTCAGATAAAGTAGATGGTCTTACCATCGATTTTCAGGGAGGAATATGGTGTTACAACAGTCAAAATGGATTAAGCTATCTTAATCCAGAGAGAAACTGGGAATCATTGCCTCAAGAATTGAAACAGATACAATCTTTTATTCTGGATGATGTCATTTCTCCCCTTCATTTCACTGCAAACAAAAATCTTTTTGTTTGCATGTATAATGGGTTATACGAATTTGATATTAATTTTAGCTATACCGATTCCGGAGAGGTTAATGTTTATCCTAATCCATTTAATTATGAAAGACACGCCAGGTTGAATTTCTCCGCGAGAGAACTCGGTGGGAAAAACATATTGATTTATAATTTAATTGGGGAGTTAAAGGGAGAATATGTTGTGCCTTCTGAGGAGGAGGAGTTTTCGCTCGATTTTCCTGAAGACATCGATCTTTCTTCCGGATTGTATATGTATTTTATAACCGAGGATGGAAGTGTAATTTATAAAGGCAAATTCGTCGTAGTCCGGTGAAAAATTAAACCACGTGATTACACAAGATTAGCACCAGATTATCCAACCTCTCCCATGTTTATTATTAACCCGTTTTGAAAAAGAAAAAAATCTTGTGTTAATCTGTGAAATTTTGTGGTTGCAAATCTTTTTTCCTTGACAAAATTCAGGCGTTTTCTATAATGGAAATATGAATAAAAACAATAAGATTTCACAGGAAGATTTATACAAGTTTACCGCTTTGATGATGAACTTGCCGTACGAAGACGAATTTCGCAGGGTTAAGGTTAAGACTAAAGAATTAGATTATTTTCTAAAGAATGTTGCGGAGGGTAAAATACAGGATAGCAAGGAATTTATTCGTGAAGGGCTTAAAGAGACTGTAACTCCGGCTCTTCTTTCTATAATTAATGAAAAATTAAAAAGATACGCGAGTAAATATAAAGATGAAATAAAAGGAAAGGCGGCATTTACGGTACTTCAGTTTTTATATCAAGGGCTTCCTTTAGATTCAAATGTATTTTTTATAGCGGTTTTTATAAGGAGTGCTCTGAATCGTCCTCTTGCGGATAATAATAAAGTTTGGACTTTTTTGTATGAATTTTTGCCCAAGAAAATCGAAACAAAGGAAACTGAAAATATAGAGAAACCTAAGTTTAAAGGTGTTTCCGGCGATGAATTCGAAGATAGTAAATCCGGACTGTTGACTCCAAAGAAAAAAAAGCTACAAAATAAAGAACAGTCAAGAATAATAATACCAGGAGGGGGTATAAAAAAATAAAATGGCGAAAATTGTAATTATTATGGGTTCCGGTAAAGATCTTGAATTTGCAAAAAAAGTGGAAAAGATAGTAAAAGAATTTGGGATTCAGTGTGAATTAAGAGTTGCTTCAGCTCACAAAACTCCTGATAAAGTTTTAAAAATTATAGAGGAGAACAGAAATGAGGAAATTGTTTATATTACAATTGCGGGTCGAAGTAATGCTTTAAGCGGTTTTGTAGATGCTAATTCTTCTAAACCTGTTATCGCCGCGCCTCCATATTCTGATAAATTCGGTGGAGCAGATATTTTTTCGAGCCTCCGGATGCCGAGCGGAGTTGCTCCTTTAGTCGTTCTCGGTTTCGAGCAAGCTGCTCTTGCCGCAGTAAAAATACTCGGTCTTGGTAATGAAAGTTTGGTGAAGAAAATAATTAAATACCAAGCGGTTTATAAAAAAAGAATAGAGAAGGAGGATAAGAGAATAAATGGGTAGTGTAAAAGATCTTACCATAGTTGAAAAACCTACCGATGATAGTCTTGGGATTGGGTTTTTTAAATTTTCTGACAGGTATTCTGTTTTTGATTGGGGGGAAATGCCTGATCATATTGTTAATAAAGGTTCTTCTCTGGCAATAATTACCTCCCATTTTTTTGAAATTCTTAAAAAAAGGGGTATTCCTAATCATTACATCGGAGCAGTTCTGGGTGGAGAGACTCTGAATTTCGATGAAGTTGATAAACCTTTTGATACAATTAAAGTTAAACTTGTTCGTGTAGTAAAACCCGAGATAAAAAATGGAAAGTACGATTACTCTATTTATAAAAAGATATCAAGGAATTTTCTGATACCAATGGAGTGCATTTATAGAAACTCTGTTCCGGAAGGTTCTTCTTTCTGGGAAAGATACAATAAAGGTGAAATTGAATTCGAGCATGAAATAACTCCTGACGTTCCTTTTGGAAAGCCTATTTTAGATGTGTCGACAAAGTTGGAGGAAACCGATAGATATTTATCCTGGGAAGAAGCAAAGGAAATATCCGATTTAGATGCGGATCAGATTGAAGAAATTAAAAGTATGCTTTTGAATGTAAGTAATATTATTACTGAAGAGACGAAAAAAAAACGGAATTATCAATCAAGATGGTAAACTTGAATTTGCGCTGGACGACAGAGGTTTTATTATCGTAGTCGATGCGTTGGGTACGCTTGATGAATGCCGTTTTATTTTTAATGGAATTGCTTTGAGTAAAGAAATACTTCGTAAACATTATAGAAAATCCAAATGGTACAAGGAAGTCAAAAAAGCAAAGGAAAAAAATTTAAGAGATTGGAAGTCGTATATAAAAATACAACCCGATCATTTACCCGAGGATTTGAAAAATGGAGTTTCGCAGATGTATCAGTCGGTAGCAAATTTGATTTCCGGTAAAGAATTCTTTGATGTCCCGGCTCTGGATAAAATAGTTAAAAAATTATCGGATTTTAAGTAATACATAGGTTAGAGGGTCAGGAAGTTGGGAAGGAAAACAACAGTACAATTTTTTCTCTGTGTACTCCGTGTCCTCTCTGGCAAAACTAAGTTTTTAGCTTTTCGCCTTTGGCTTTTTGCTTAAAAAAACAAAAGTAAAAACTTTGTGTTCTTTGTGTGCTTTGTGTGGGAATAATTTGGTATGATAGGAAGGGTTTCAAATAACATTATTTTTTTCTTTGTGTCTTAGTGGCTTTGTGTGAAATTGGTTTTGTTTTACGGGTTAGATTTTATAGATTTAAGTTCGTCTATTAAATTTTCAAAAGTTTCAGCTTTATCGTACTTATTAAGTTTGATTGCGCATTTTCTTCCATCTTCCAAAATTTTTAATTTCTTATTGTTGTCATAAGTTAACTTATAGCTTTCCAAATATAACTCTAGAGCTTCTTCATCTTTAAATTCGCTGTAGATTTCAGCTTTGAACAAAAGTAAAGGACCGGTTTTACTTTTTTCTAATTTTTTTAAACCTTCATCCAAAATTTCTATTGTCTTTTTTAAAGAACCTTCATGCATGTAGGTTTTTGCTATAAGCAAATAAGCTCTATCCAAAAATTCTGAAGTTTCGAAGTTTTTTATAATATTTTGAAGAGGGATTCGAGCTTCTTTAAAAAGACCGAGTTCTTGATAAATAGAACCGATTTGATAAAGAGCATACGGCTTATAAGCGCTTGAGCTGACTTCTTTATAATATTCGATTGATTTTCTCAGTTCTCCGGCTTCGAAGTAAATTTCTCCCAGCTTAAGATTGATGTCATTGTTTAATTCGGGTCTTTCCTTTAAGCTCTTTTTTAACAACTCGATTGCCTCATTTCTATCTCCCATTTCCTGATAAATTTCGACTAGAATTAGAAGAGCCTCATTGGATTTTTCCGATTCAGGATGGTTTAGTAATATTTTATTGTTAAATTGAATTGCTAAATCATATCTTTTTGCTGCATGGTAGTATTCTCCAATTTCAAAAAGCAAGGAGGGTGTTCTTCGACTTTGCGGGTATTTATTTGTAAAAGCTTTATACATGTTGATTTTTGTGGGATATTTACCTTGTTTCCATTTAATTTCCTCTATATTATATCTGGCTTCGTCAAATAAATCCGGAGTTGCCCAGGTAACCGATAAAACTTTTTCATAGTATTCTAATGCTGTTTTATAGTCACCAGTATTTTTGAAAATTTCCCCGAGATATTTATAAGCATTTGGTGACCAACGTGATAAAGGTAGTTCGTTTGTTAATAAGATTAGCCATTTAATTGCTTCGTCATAATTGTTAAGCAGGAAGTTGATTTTGCCAAGGAGGAGATACGCATCGTCTTTTAATGGAGAATTAGGGTATTTAGTTGCTAATTTTTTAAAATTTTCAAGACTTTCTATTTTGCCTTGTTTGAGCTGCGCTCTTGCAAGACGGTATAACGCATATTGTTCTAATTCTTTTCCGTCATAGACTGAAAGAAACCGCTCAAATAGTTTAGCGCTTTCTGAATATTTTGTTAGATGATATTTGCTCCATCCTGCTGCGTAAAGAGCGTGGGTTTTAAATTCCGAATTAGTATCGCTCAAGAAAACTTCCAGGGCTCGCTCTGTTTTTCCTTTTTTATAAAGAGCTTCTGCTTTGATGTAATTTATCAACGGAGTACTTATTAAATTTTTTTCTTGGAAAGCTAAAAGACTATCGAATTCAGAAAGTTGGAATAAAGTAGATATAATATAAATACCAGTACATTCAGCAGGTCTTAATTTATGTGATTCTTTAAAATAGTTTAAAGCTCTTCTGTATTTTTCTCTTTTATAAGATAAATATCCCCTTCCAAGGAAATTTTGCCATAGAGGTAAAGTAGAATTGTTTATTTGATTTAAAATTTTAGATGTGTCTCTTTCGTAAAAAATAAAATAGAAACGGAGAGAATCGGGTAAATTGCTCGCGATTTCAGCATTTAAACTTTTTTTTATAGGAAAACTATAAAGATTTTCTAAAAAATTTGTATATTCCCAGTTTTTTAATTCTTTGAATTTTGAAACAGCTTTTTCATTATCTCCCTTCAGGTAATAAATAACTCCTTCGAGATAAGTGGCTTCAGTCTTTCTTTCATGGAATGCAGCTTTTTTTGCCTGGATTAGAGCTTTTTCTAATTCATTTAGTCTTATATAAATGACTGATAGATTTAAATAAGCATCTTCTTTTTTAATAAAAGAAGGTTCGACATGGAGTGGTGTTTCATAGAAATTTTTGAGTTTCTCCAAATTTTCAATTTCTGACATGTTGAAAATAAGAAATAAAGTTAAAAAGTTCAATAGGCACCTTTTCCTGATATTAAAACAGGTAGTGTTTTTAGAAGAATAAAAAAGTCCAAACTTAATGACCAGTTATTTATATATTCTAAATCGAGCCGCGTCCATTCATCAAACGGTAAATCGGAACGTCCTCTTATTAACCATAGACATGTTAATCCGGGTTTTATAGAGAGTCTTTTTCTCTGCCAGTCTTTATATATACTAACTTCTTCGGATAGGGGAGGTCGTGGTCCTACAAGTGACATATCTCCCTTTAAAACATTAAATAGTTGCGGTAGTTCATCAAGGCTGAAACGCCTTAGAATTTTTCCCGTTTTGGTTATTCTCGGGTCATCCTTGATTTTAAATACCACTTTATCCATTTTGTTTAAATAATTTAAGTCTTTTTTTAATTTATCAGCATTTTTAAACATAGTTCTAAACTTAAACATAGAAAAAGGCTTGCCGTTTAGTCCTATTCTTTCATTTCTATATAGTATGTTTCCGTCTGAAGTTGTTTTTATTAAAATGGAGATTATTATAAAAAGAGGAAATAAGAGTACCACGGCTATAAAAGCTAATACACGGTCCAGTGTGTATTTAATGAAAAGTCCCCCATAATTAGGAGGAACAGGATGAAACGTGATTATAGTAAAAGGGAGGGAATTTTCAAGAGACATAAAACTGCCTGTATTGCCGAATACTTCTTTTAAATAGTAAGAGACTGTTATACCTAAATTTTCCAGTTTACCTATTTTTTTTTTGTGTTTTTTATTAGTTATTATAACCCAATCTATAGGCATATTTTTTAATAGTTTTTTAATATTAAATGAGGCTTCGTTAGTGATTTTTACAATATTAATACCAAAAAAGTCATGAAGAGAAAAAAGCGTTTTAATCTCTTCCGCGTCTTTTTTAGTTCCCAGAATGATTGTCCTTATCGAGTTTTTCTTGCTTTTGGATATTATTTCCCTGCTGAAAATCATTAAAATTATTGATAAAAGTGAAAATATTACCAGTGCTGCCCTACTTTGGTTGAATAATTTAAAGTAATAAAGAGCTACAATATATATTGCTATTCCAGATAAAAAGGAGAGTATAGTTTTTAAGTAAAAGCTGTACTTATCAACGGGGAATTTCTGTAATGTTAAATTATTAATAAACATTACAGGTAAAAAAGTAATTAAAAAAATAGGAAATATTTGTATATAATAAGAAAGGTACCATTCTTCTATTTTTACAACCGGTGTTGGCATTTTTGCCCTTATTATTACGGTCAACCAATATGTAAATATCAGTATGATAACGTCGAATAGAGTTATTGTAAGTCTTGTATAATTTTTCCTTTCTTGAATCATTTTTATATTTCCTTTAAAGTCAAAATCGGGAAAATGAAAACCAGCCTGATTATTAAAGCTATAAAAAGTATGGAAAGTATAGTAAAACTATAATTCATGTTTTTCCTGATATAGTAAAACATAGAAATATTATGGATTATTTTTGTTTTAAGCCGTTCTTTTTGTGTGCTTGAACCTAATTTATGGTAAAAAATAGCTTCAGGAAAATATGCTATCCTGTATCCTGCTTTTTTTAGCCGAAAACAGATATCCGTATCTTCGAAAAAAAGGAAGAATCTTTCATCGAATCCTCCGATTTTTCTGAAAAGTTCGGTTCTAAAAAGCATTACGGCTCCTCTTGCCCAATCGGGAAATTGAATTTTATCATAGTTGAGCTCAGTCATTAAATATTGTTTTGAAAAATTATTGTTTGGTGAAATTTTTCTTAAAAAAGATTCTCTTCCGAAAAGAACTCTGAAAATTGTTGGGAATTGCCTGCAGGATAACTGGAATGATTTATTGGGGTATAACAATTTTCCTGTAACAGCACCTGTTTGCTTATTGTTTCTTAAGAAATCTATTAATCTGTTTACCGAATTTTCAGTTATTTCAACATCAGGGTTCAGAAATAGAATGTAAGAAGTACTACTTGTTTTAGCTATTTGGTTACAGGCTTTTCCGAAACCTAAATTTTTCTCGTTAAAAATGTATGTAATGTTTTTGATTTTGATTCTTTTTAAGAATTCTTTACTGCCGTCTTTTGAATCGTTATCTACAATTGTTATCTCGTAACTACAATCAGGAGGATTATGTAGTATGGAATTTATGCATCTTTCTAAATCTTTTTTTGTGTTATAATTTACAATTCCTATTGTAAGCGTCATATTCTTTTTGTTAATCTACGTAGTCCTAATTTCCAGACTAACCAAAAAGCTTCCCATACTATTTTTTTTGACATTTTAGAGTTTCCGCTCCTGCGTTCTGTAAAGACTATCGGTATTTCCTTTATTTTAAATCTTTTCCAGTAGCTGTAGAAATGAATTTCAATCTGGAATCCGTACCCTTCCGCATCAATTTTTTTAAAATCTAAATTTTCGAGTACTATTTTCCTGATGCCCTTAAAACCGCTGGTAAGGTCGGAAAGGGGTACTCCCGTTACCGTTTTAGCAAAAATATTTGCGAAATAACTTAGAATAAGACGCGACATCGGCCAATTTATTACATTTATTCCATTTTTATATCTGGATCCGATAACAAGGTCCGCTTTTTCACTGAGGAGAGTTTCTCTCAGCTTAATCAGATTGGAAGGATCATGAGAAAAATCAGCGTCCATTTCAAAAATAAAATCATAGTTTTTTTCTAATGCCCATTTGAAACCGGTAATATAGGCGCTCCCTAACCCCATTTTTCTTTCTTTTGTGATTAGATGAACCCGATTGTTTTTATTTTTTCGGATTTTTTTAACGGTATTACTGGTACCGTCAGGAGAATTATCGTCGACAATTAAAACTTCAAATTCTTTTCCCTGATGCAAGACTTCTTTTATGATTGATTCAATATTATCATTTTCATTGTAAGTTGGGATGATTACAAGTGAGTCCATTTTTCGATTTTTAAATCTATTTTTTTCCAAAAAACATGTTTAATACCAGAGTTAAAATTATAGAGGCAAACAGACAAAATCCTAACGGAAAGTAAAATGAGAAATTTTTTCTTTTTATCATAATATTTCCGGGGAAAAGCGAAAGTATGGGAATTTTGGACAATAAAACAATGAAAATTCCTACTACTATAACAATACAGCCTATTAAAAATAAAGGTGCCTCTGTTTTCATATTAAAGTATATAATCCAAGACGAAGTTGTCAATGGTAATGTTCCTCTTCCTTTTCACCTTATTTTTTACCGCAGAGGACACAGAGAAAAAAGAAAGCGCTGAGAATGCAGAGTTTCTTATTTCTCATTTTATTGTATCATAAGAGCGGATAATATCATTTGCTTTGCCGTACTGTAAGTTTGTGTTTTGTAGCATTCAATAAAAATTGAATAAAGATTCATATAAAATGAATTTTTACCCTTGACAATGATTATAGGTTATATATATTGAATTTTAGTTGTAAGAATTTTAATTGGGGAGTAGGTAAAAATTCAGCTATTTATAAGGAGGTTTGTTTAATGGAAGAGTTAAATCCTTTTAAAATTGCGCAGTTTCAATTAGATGAAGCCGCAAAACGTCTTAATTTAGATTCGGGTACGCACGAAATGTTAAGGTGGCCGATGCGTGAACTTCATGTAACTATACCGGTTAAGATGGATGACAGTACTACAAAAGTATTTCAAGGGTTCAGAGTTCAGTACAATGATGCTCGAGGGCCTACAAAAGGCGGTATCAGGTGGCATCCTGAGGAAACTATAGACACAGTAAGGGCTCTCGCGGCCTGGATGACATGGAAAACTTCTGTAGTTGATATACCTTACGGTGGTGCTAAGGGTGGAATTATCTGTAATCCTAAAGATTTATCCGAAGGAGAGAAAGAGCGACTTGCCAGGGGTTATATCAGAGCTATTGGCAGATTCATAGGTCCGAAAAAAGACATTCCAGCCCCGGATGTATACACTACGCCTCAGATTATGGCATGGATGATGGATGAATACTCAACAATAACAGGCTATAATACTCCCGGAGTGATAACCGGAAAGTTGATTGATGTCGGCGGTTCACTCGGCAGGGGAGATGCTACAGCAAGAGGCGGAATGTTTGTTTTGAGGGAAGCCGCGTATATAAACGACATAGATCTTTCTAAAGCGACAGTTGCAATTCAAGGATACGGTAATGCGGGACAGTTTGCTCATTCTCTAATAGAAGAAATGTTTGGTTCTAAAGTAATCGCCATATCTGATTCAAAAGGTGCAATATTGAATAAGAGCGGTTTAAAAGCAAAGAAATGCATAAGCACTAAATTAAAAAAAGGCAGTGTTGTTAAATTGGACGAAGATAAAATTAGTAATGAAGAATTACTTGAGCTCGATGTAGATGTGCTAATCCCGGCAGCATTGGAAAATGTTATTACCGAAAAAAATGCAAGTAAGATTAAAGCTAAGATAAGCGTAGAGCTCGCGAATGGACCGACAACTCCTGAAGCGGATAAAATTCTTCATGATAATGGTTGTTATGTTATACCTGATTTTCTTGCGAATGCCGGTGGTGTAACGGTTTCTTATTTTGAATGGGTTCAGAATGAAGCAGGTTATTACTGGCCTATTGAGAGGGTTTACAATGAACTCGATGAGCATATGACTAAAGCTTTTCACGCTGTTCATGATATGAGAGCTAATGAGAAAGTACACAATCGTCTTGCCGCTTATCTAGTTTCGGTCAAGCGAGTTGCAGACGCAATGAAAATAAGAGGTTGGGTGTAAGAGGTTAAATAGATGCATAATGAAAAAATAGGCTAACGTTCGTTAGCCTATTTTTTCATTATGCAGAGAATAGTACGAGAAAGGTCTTTAAAAAAAATATTTGATTTCCATAGAAAATTAAATATCAAAATGTAAATAGTAAAATGAGTAGTAAAAATGAAAAAACAGAAAATTATTAAGATATAGATGTGTGCAGGTCATGAAGTATTTTTTATTGTTTTTTTTATTGATTTTTGAAATTTAATTCGTATTTTTCCTTTTTAATATTTGCTTTTTGCATTGCTTTTGGGGCTTGACTATATTATCAATCTTTATAAATTAAGTTGTATTGTTGGGATTGGATTTAATTTATTTAAACAACAAAAATAAAAAATTAGGAGGAAATTAGTGTCAACAGATAGAAGGAAAAAAAACTGCAATTTTTGTAAAAATGTATCAGACGAAATCGACTATAAAAATGTCGCATTATTAAGTAAATATATTACTCCAAGTGGGAAAATTCTTCCTTCCAGGATAACCAGGGTTTGCCCCAAACATCAGAGGAAGTTACGGACGGCGATAAAACAATCTCGGGAAATTGCGTTAATGCCTTATGTTAAGGCTCTACACTGGTAGGCTAACATGGAAGTTATACTCAAGAAAAGTCATCCGCATTTAGGAGAAAGAGGTAAAGTTGTTGATGTTGCCGATGGTTATGCCAGGAATTACTTGATACCTAAAGATATTGCAATCCTTAATACTCCCGGAAATAAAGCCAGTATTGAAGCAGAAGGGCAATTTGAAGAAATTAAGTTAGAAAAAGAAATAATGTCTGCCGAACAAATTAAAGAGAAAATCGACGGAAAAGAGTTTAAGGTCGATGCTAAAGTTGGTAAAGAGGGCAAATTGTATGGTTCTATAACCAAACAAGATATTGTCGACCTCCTAAAGGCAGAAGGTTTTCTTATCGACAAAAAGAGCATGGATGTAGATGAACATATAAGAGAAACCGGTACATATGAAATTCAGTTGGATTTGTTCAAGGATGTAAAGGCTCAAATTAAACTTGTTGTTGAAGGTGAGCTTTCCGAGGAAGACAGGGAAGAAGAGGACGAGGAAGACGAGGAAGAAGAGGACAGGGAAGACGAGGAAGACAAGGAAGACGAGGACAAGGAAGAAGAGGAAGATAAGAAAGTAGAAGACGATTCTTCGGAGAAAGAAGATGAATCGCTTGAGGAGGAGGAGGGTGAGGGAGGTTAAAATTGCGGGTATCGCGATTGATCGAAACTCTAATACTCCGGTAGTTCTTTTAAGAGATATTAAAGAAAAAAAAAGTGTTCTTCCAATATGGATTGGTCCTTTTGAAGCTGAAGCAATATCTCAAGGTTTAAAAAACGAGCATTTTAAA
>Ga0307419_10000376_pt1 | contig 22180 bp, 20 predicted proteins | sample SalMarWE160230MG_2_FD_202512 | JGI IMG/M metagenome (GOLD analysis project Ga0307419, IMG submission 202512) | Salt marsh sediment microbial communities from the Plum Island Ecosystem LTER, Massachusetts, United States - WE1602-30 | ecosystem: Environmental > Aquatic > Marine > Intertidal zone... | reverse complement strand
AAACTATTATGCTTCCTTCTGCGCCTATATGATTTTTTAAATTGGAAAGCAGTTCCTTTCTTGGGTCCTTGCTGCTTTCAGCCAGGAAATCATAGTGGGCCGGCTGGCTGTCAATGGAATCAAGCACATGTATGGAATACTGAAAAGGAACCCTCTGGTAAGGTTTTATGCCCTCATATAAAGGAATGGCAGTAGAAAAGGTCTCAAAATCAAAGAAATACAGTGGATATTTCAGGCTTCTTATAAATTTTGATATCTCGCCCCTGTTTATCTCTGGTCCTTCTTTTTTCGCACACTCAAGCTGTATCTGCTGTTTTAAATTCAAATCATAGCTATCGGGAATATCTTTTATGGAAAGAATTCCTTCGTTATAAAGTTGTGCCGCCTTGTCTTTGTTTCCATACAGTTTAAAGATATGATTGTCCGGTAAAAATCCCCAGCACTTTTCCTTAAGCGGGCAAACGTAGGGTTCGCTGCATCGTTTTCCAATGGCAGCCTCCGGCGGGTTTTTACCGGCCGCAATTTTTATCATCTCTTCAATCCTGCCTTCTATCCCCTTGCTTATCTCCCCTACTTCCGCCGTAATATCAGTCTTTTTAAATAATTCCCGTAGATTAATCTCCCCTTTTCTAACATACTGATTATTTATATGGACAAGATAGCATTTTTTAATATTGATCCCTGCCTGCTCAAAACAATATTTCTGGAAAGAAACGTCATGGATATATTCCTCTTTTAACCGAGTAGAGCTTTTAACTTCAACAATATCCCATCCGTCAGTACCCGCCGGCACAAGCATATCCGTTCTGCAGTATATATTCCTGGAGCTGCAGCTGGCTTCATAAAGCGGCCTTCTCTCGGACAGCAATTTAAAAGTGCTTTCCAGCTGCGACTTTATATCTCCCATCTTTTCTACATCAATTCCCTCAGGATAAAGTTTTCTGGCATATTCTCCCACCGTCAGCCCCTGCCTGAAAATATATCGGGTCACAAAATCCGGCGGAGGTATCTCTTCCCTTGCATTAACCTGATACCAAAAAAACCTGGGGCACTGCAGCCCCGCCATGTATTTCGATTTTGATATGATTATTCTTCTTTCCATAGCACCGGCCCATTTAGTCAAATTCTTTATAAATTTCCCCGAAGTTTATTCCCGAAATTACTTTTGATCTGTATTTCTGGCCCATTTTTTTTCTGGCATAAATAAGGCTTTCATTTTTTATGCCGTTTTTTAATGCCAGATATGCTTCGATAAAAGCAGCCAGGTCATCGGCTGCTTTAACCAGTTTTCCATTTCTGCTGCCGGTTTCTGAAAATTCATTTTCTGTAAACATCCTGATATCGCTATGCCAGCCTTCCGGAATCAATTTATATATTTTTTTCTCCATCTCTTCAATCTCATAATCTTTTATGAGTTCATCAAGCCCCTTTACCGATTTTTTCACAGGATTAATTACATCCCTGGTCAAAACCTCGGGAAGATCGTGAAAGAGCCCCGTAAAGTAATTGTTTATACAATTTTTTCTTTCCAATCCCGCCGTATAAGAGAATAGATACGAAAATATGGCTACAATCAGCATGTGCCCCAGTACAGAAGTTTTTGGAACGCGGTAAAGATGGCTCCATCTTTGCTGAAAACGCAGCTGTCCGCATATATTGGCAAAATCCAGCAAATTTTTCTTTTTGGTAAAAATTTTCATGCATCTCAAACCACTATATTTATCCTGTTCCCTGGAAATGCTTTCAACAATCTCCTCTGTCAGGTAGACCCTGGGATTGGATAATTTAATTATGTCAAATTCCCACTTCGTCACATAAAAATGCGCTCCGCTTACTATCTTTCTTTCAAGAGTATCCTCTTCTTCCAGAAGATACTTTTTAAAATGTGAGTTAAATTCCTCTCCTACCTGTCTGGTGAAAGGGCTAATCCTTTCAAACACCCATCTATTTAGCTTTTCATATTGCTGTCTGTCTTCCCTGATCCTGTAAATAAGGGGAGGCTTCAGGTCAGTTAGAATAATTCTCTTTAAAAATTCAAACAGCCCGTCCTCTATCAATTCAATCCAGTTAATCTTGCCGCCCATATCCTGTTCACATTTTGACAGAATATAGACCACTATCATTTTATGGGCTTGCTTGTCCAGTTCTGTAAGTTCAATGGTGCGGATCTGGTCGTTCCATCTCTGCATGCCTGCAGCTTCATAAATTTTAACCAGAAGCGATTTTTTTATCATATTGACTATCGTGTGTCCCATGCACAACAAATTTAATGCTAACCACGGGCAAAAAGCTTATACTTTTATTAGCCTTAATCAGTGTATATCATAGATACTAATTCTTCAAATGAAAATTAGTCATTTATTATGATAAAATTTTACCGATATGCTATAATTTTAATTCTTTTGATCTGCTGTAAAAAATTTTTACAGCATGTAATTTTAGTATATTATTTTTAATTATAACTGATACAAAATGGATAGGTTAGCTACAATCAAAACATTCAATTCCAGAATTGAAGCAGAAATAGCAAAAAGCTACCTGGTAAGCTGCGGTATTAAAACCGAAATATCTGCCGATGACGCGGGTCAGAGCATTACTTCCCTTCAGAGTGTAAGGGGAGTAAAACTGCTAACCCTACAAGTCAATCTTGTAAAAGCCAGGCAGCTGCTTGAGAAAAAGCGCTAGCCCTATGATTAATGTTAAAAATCAATCCAAAAATTTTAACAACATCCGTATAAGCAGCTTAAAATTGGAGGATTTGCAAAGCTTTATTAAGATAGAATTTGATGCATTTTATGAAAAGTTAAAATTTATATTCAGCAGCAGAAAAGACGCCGCACTCAATATCATCACAGAAGAGATTACTGCAAACATCGGTACGGGAAGATATTATAATGCCAGAATGGATGATAAAATGGTGGGGATAATTGAGATTGTAACCAGAGAAAATATTAAAGCACATAACAGAAATTTTAAAACCTACGTGAGGTACCTGGGTTTTTTAAGGGCAATTAAAGCATTCGTGTTAAATCTTTTGGATGCTCCCAGACTGGACGGCAGTACTGTTTATATTGATAATGTGGCGGTGGATATAGATAACAGAAGGAAAGGTGTGGCCCGGATTATGTTATCTTTTGTGGAAGATTTTGCAAAAAGGCATGGAAAGAATGCATTGACTCTCTGGGTAGCTGCGGCAAATAAAAGTGCTTATGGCCTTTATAAAAAATTCGGCTTTAAAAATATGGTTACCAGATCTTCCCGGATAGCAGAAAGGCACTTCCGATACAGAGACTGGGTATATATGAAAAAAGAAATCTAACTGTCTTTTTAATGTTTAGCTATAAAAGACTTTATTCCCTCTATGTAAACTTCTTTCGATTCCAAATAGCTGCTGTTATGGGGGCCGTTTATCTTTAAAAAATATTTGGGTTTATTTGCAGCGTTATACAATTTTATTGCATGAGAGAATGGAATATAATCATCCCCTTTGCTATGTATTATCAGTACCGGGATCTTTACTCTTTTTAAATAATCGGCAGTAGGATATTCAAACTTGAAAAATTTCCTTACCGGCAGATAAGGATATATCTGGGCAGCAACGTCCTTTATAGCGGTAAAGGTAGACTCCAGGATCAATGCCCTTGCTTTTACCTTTCCGGCCAGCCGGGCCGCAATAGGTCCCCCAAGGGACCGTCCAAAAATTATAATGTCTCCGGGACTTATTTTCTTAATCGTGGTCAAATATTCCCATGCTGCTTCAGCATCAAGATAGGTGCCCTTCTCGGTAGGCCTGCCTTCGCTCTTACCGTATCCCCGGTAATCAATAATAAAGGTTGACAGCCCCAGTTTACGGCAGAAATAATCCACAAACGGAAGCCTGGTTGAAATATTACCGCCCTTTCCGTGTAAAAACAGTACAACGCCTTTATGATCCCTTGCCGGTACAAACCAGCCCGAAAGGTTTGTGCCGTCGGATGCCTTGAACATAATCTCTTCAAAATACAGCTTGATGCTGAAAGGGGTGGCCAGTATCTCCCTTCCGGGACAAAACACGGAATAGGTCTGGGTTGCAAATTTGTAGGCAGCGGAAAATAAATATATAATTCCAACCGCTGCTATAATAAAAACAAACCCTATAAATACTCTTTGATATATCATCTCTTCCTAATATTCCTGATTAAACCTATCCACTATATTATTATAACAGTCAAACAAGGCGTTTACAGCATCTATAAACATATTATGCCGGCTGTCGTAGCAGCTGTAATCCACGCTTTTCATACATTCGATCTGCTCTTGCTTGTAAGTGTTAATATCATGGCTTACGGCTATCAGGTTGTTTCTGTCTGCTGTATAGCTTTCAGGATAATCAGTGCCCTCCAATACCCGGGAGAGCTCTTTTAGTCTTAACAGGAGGGCTTCTTCCAGGGCAATTTCCTGGGGATCATTGAATATCCAGTCTTCAGGGTGCAGTGAACTATTGTTGTTTATGGCAACTTCATATGCACCAAGTATATAACCAACTTCCTTCAGGAAATCTTCTTCAGCTATTACACCGATATCTTTCAAGCTCAAACCGCTGACACTATAGGTTACCTCCTTTTTCACATCCGGCTCTATGCTTCCCTTCCAGGAATAATGAAGCCCTATGGGGCAGAATTTCTTGCCATCTATATCAAGGCTTTTATAAAACACCCCGGACCCCTTATAAGTTTCCATATTAAGATAATAATTATAGGCCATAAATCCGCTTTCCGCAGTTATATCTATTGGGACCCATCCATATCCCGGAAGTTTTATTTCTACCCAGGCATGTCCGTATGGCAGCTGGCCGTCTCCTTCCATTAATATACCCAGTACCGGCACTCCCTGTACAAATCTGGCAGGGATTCCCGCCGCCCTGCATAATGCCGTATAAAGTATGGAATAATCGGTACATACACCTTTTTCCTGCCGTAGAATATCCGAAGCATAAAAGTAACCATATTCCTCTCTGCCTACTCTTTCCTCATCATACGTAAGATTATCGCATACAAAATCATATAACTTTTCAGCAATAACCAATGGGTCGGTTTCTGCCCCGACGGTGGTTTTAACCGTGGATTTTATTTCACGGGAGTCGCTATTTATATAATACTCGCTGCCGGTGTACATTAATAAATCCTCGTCTCCGGAATAATATGAACCAGGTTCATATAGCATATCCGCATATTCATACTCATAAAGAATTACATCACAATTAACATAAACATTGGCTGACTGGCCTACAGCAAGATTCCCCAGGTTAAACCTGGCAATTAAATTATAATCATCGGTGTATAGGTCATCTGTTTCTTTATAGTTTGACTCGCGGTTTTTTATAACCTGAAACGGCTGATAGGTCTGGGGTATCTCAACAAGGTACATAATATCCTCTATCTCAACCGGGCCGTTATTTGTAATGATATATTCAATGCGTACTTCCGCCTCGTGGGCACTGTTTTTTATGATATATTCACCGGGTTCCGTTACATAAATTATTCTTGAAACAGCGGTAGATTCAATTCCGTCATGAGCCGTAAGGACAATATTATATTCCCCAATGTTTTCAAAGATATAATAAACTTCTTCTCCGGATAAAGTGTTTATATCCCCTATCTGCCATTGGTAACTTAAGATATTTCCATCTGCATCGGTTGAATCCGAAGCAGACAAATACACCGGGTTCCCTGTCGTAAAGTAATTATCTCCGGAATTCTGCTGATGTATTTCCATAACTGCTATAGGTGCTTCATTATCCGTTTTCTGATTTACTGCGCTTTCATTGTCCTCTGATTCTCCCTCTGTACCATTCTGGCCTTCATTCGAATTCCCTCCGGTCAGGCTTTCAAAAATAGAACAGCACCCCGTTGTAAAAATTAAAGCAATTATAATTGCGCCGGCCAATATCAAAAAAATTACTTTTTTTATCATTTAATTTTCAATGATTTCTTTTTTACTATTTTAATTTCCTATAAATTTCTTGGCTAATGCTTCTGCAACAAAGGCTACTGCGAATAATATGCTTACCACGATCATCAGCGGATGGAGGTCCTTAAATCTTCCCCTGAACAGCTTTATCAGGGTATAGCTTATAAAACCAAATCCTATTCCATATGATATACTGTAAGTAAAAGGCATAATAATTATTGTCAAAAAGGCCGGTATGCCTATTTCATAATCCTTGAAATCAATTTTACTCATTACAGTCATCATCAAAAACCCAACCACAATCAGCGCGGGGGAAGTAACAGGATATTTATAAATTCCCTCTGCTATCTCCACGCCTCCGCCAATTACAGCAATCAGAGGAGCAAAAAATATGGAAACCAAAAATAAAAACCCGGTCACAGTAGGCATTATACCGGTCCTTCCGCCATCGGAAACGCCTGATGCGCTCTCGATATAAGTTGTTATGGAACTGGCGCCAAACAGACCTCCTGCAACTGCTGCCAGGGAGTCTATTAAAAGCACCCTTCTCAAATTAGGGAGGCTGCCCTTTTTATCCAGCAGTCCGGCTTCTCCTCCTACTCCTATAACGGTACCCATGGTATCGAAGAAATCAGTCATAAACAGGGCAAAAATCATTACCAGCGCAGCTACGTTCAACACTCCCTTGCTCCATACGGCTCCTACTAAATCTGCCTGGAAAAAAGTTGCAAAGCTTGCCTTTGTTGGAACACTTATAAATTCCGTAGGAATAGGTATTACTCTAAACGCCATTCCTGCAACAGCCGTGCCTATAATTCCGAGCAGAATACCGCCCCTTATCTTGAATGCAACAAGTATTGCCGTTAGCACCAATCCGAATGCTGCCAGCTGTGTATAATGAGCAGTGAAGTTACCAAGTTTTACTGCAGTTGCAGGGTCCATATCCACAAAACCTGCCTGCTGCGTTCCGATAAATGCAATGAATAGCCCGATTCCCACACCAATAGCATACTTTAATCCCATCGGTATGGCTCTCATTATCATGCTCCTGAGACCGGTAAGCACCAGAATGGTTACAATTATCCCCTCGATTACTATAATTCCCATTGCCTGCTGCCAGCTTAGTCCCAGTCCAAACACAATAGTAAATACTACCACTGCATTGATTCCCATTCCTGACGCAAGTGCAAAAGGGGTATTGGTTAAAACTCCCATCAGTACGCTCATTATCCCCGCACCAATACAGGTAGCAATAATTGCCGCCTCGAAAGGAATCCCTGTAGCGCCGCCAGAAGAAAGAATTGCCGGATTGACAAAGATTATGTAGGCCATGGTCATAAATGTTGTTATTCCGGCAACAATTTCCGTTCTAACGGTTGTATTCCTTTCCTTGATTTTGAAATAACGCAAGATACACCTCCTTGTCCCATTGTTATCAAAAACATTCAAATAATTTAAAACTGCATTTTGAGTTTTACAAAATAATCAATAAACGATAAAATTTATAAATTATGGAAGTAATAAGAAATTTCTTCACACTGGAAAATATTGGCTCTCTTCTTGAAACCATATACATCTGGCTGGAAGATTTACTTTTAAAAGTTTTTGGTAAAATAGGATATGAACCTCTAAGGAATTTGCTTACCAATCCCTGGTTCTGGATAATTCTGCTGGCATTATTTTTACTCAGTATCATTTTCAGAAGAAGATAATTGATTGTTCTCGTCATCAACTTTTTCCCCACCCAAAAATGTTTTAGCCGCCCAGATAATAAAAACAATAATTAAAAGTACGGCTGTTATAAGAGCTGCAAAAGCTCCGGGATTATTTTTTATTTTTTCGGCGGCCAGAGATAACCTTGAATTACTTTTTTTAAAGTAATCCATAAATTTCTCGTCCAGTAATTTTTCATCTGATTTTTTTATATGAGAAATTCTGTCAATTATCTTTTCATCCATATTCCCCGAGGGCTTTATTACCGTATTTTTTACAATTTTTAAGTATTTATTTATATTGTTCATAAGGAAAATCCTAAAATGTTCAATATTATAGATTAAAATTTTTTTCTTTTGTTTCAATTCGTTTTTTCATTACTTTTCAACCCTTATTTTCTCTTTTATCATTTTTCTTGCCCGGTGTATGTTTGTTTTAACCGTGCCTATTGGTTTACCGGTCAGTTCTGCAATTTCTCTATAGCTATAATCCTGCAGATCCCTTAATATTAAGGGTATCCTGTAATTTTCATCAAGGTTTACTACTATTTTCAGCACTTCCTTTACTGTTTCCTTATTAAAAAAACTCTTTTCAAGATTCTGGCTGAACTTGGTAAAAACAACCTCATAATCTTCAGTCATTTTATCCAGGCTAACCTTTCTGTCTTTTATTTTTGAACGCAATCTCAGCTTGTCAATGCATGTATTTACGGTAAGTTTTCTTATCCAGGTTTTAAAACTTGAAAGCCCCCTGAAGCCCTTAATAGACAGGTATACCTTTACAAATACCTCCTGGCTTACATCCTCTGCCTCATGCGTGTCTCTTAATATAAAAAATGCAGTGGTATAGACATATTTTGAGAATCGTCTGACCAGGTCTTCAAAAGCAGCTTTGTCACCCTTTTTTGATCTTGCCACCAGTGTTTTTTCATCTGCTTCCCTGTATTTGCTTTTACTATTATTTTTATCCAATATTCTCTTTCTCCTGTTTCGCTCCGCTCTTCTCACATCCTAAACTGCAGGGACTTCGATCAATTTGACCGTAACAGCTAAATATCCCCCATTTCTATATACTTTAACCGCTACTTCATCTCCTATATTATGTTTAAGAATCTGAGCAAACAGCTCATATGGATTACTAACCTCAACACCATCCATTTCGACAATCACATCGCCAGCTTTTATTCCTGCCTTTTCTGCAGGATATCCCTGGGAAACACTATTGATGTATACTCCAATTACATCGGTAGTGTTTTCAGACATTTCTATACCCATAAATGGAATTCTTGCTCTCCCGAATTCAATAATCTGATTTGCGATATTGACCACCGTATTGCCGGGAATAGCAAACCCAATACTCGTCCCTGACGCTGCCAGGGTATTAATTCCTATTACCTCTCCATTTGAATTTACCAGTGGGCCGCCACTGTTTCCTGGATTTATGGCTGCGTCGGTTTGGATTAAATTAACCGGAATCGTAATATCTCTTCCCTTGGCACTTATTACTCCCATGGTAACAGTTTGGTCAAGACCATAAGGGCTGCCTACTGCAATAACCATATCTCCCACACTTATATCATCTTCTGAACCGAATTTAGCAGCTAACAAGCCGTCTGCTTTTATCTTTATGACTGCCACATCAGTTTTTTCATCCGCTCCTTTCAGAGTCGCTGGGTAATTGCTGCCATCATATAGGGTAACCACGAGTTTCTCGGCATCTCCCGCTACATGATTATTGGTTATAATATATCCATCTTTAGTATAAATCACCCCTGAACCTATTCCTTCTTGTTCCTGTGTCTGCCCAAATATATCTGTAGTCTTTATGGTCACTTTTATATTTACTACCGAAGGTGTTATTTCTTCAACAACTTTACTTATTGCATCGTTAAATTCACCAAGCAAAAGTCCTCCCACAGCATTTGCTTCTACTTCATTCTTGGTAGGCTGCTGCTCAGGAGTGGTCCGTTCTTCAATTCCTGCATTTCCCTTAAATAAATCTGCAATGGTAACCTTATTCACCGCAGCCAGAATACCCAGCATGCTTGTTCCGCCCACAATAAAAAATATTATGGCAATTATTACTATTATGAGACCTCTTATAAAAAAAGATTTAATACCATTTCCCTTGTTCATCTCTTAACTCCTCTGACTTTTTATATATTAATTATTCATTCACCTTCACCGGCTTCGTCTGCCTCGGAGGGGCCGCCCGTTTTTTCTATTAAAATCTCCTCTGATCTTAACCTCAAAGCATCTTCCTGAATCTTTAATGCTGCATCCTCCGGCAGGATATCTCCCGATATGACATTTTTAACATTGTCCCTTATAGCATCTCTTATTACCATTATAAGTTTTTCGTAAGGTTTACCCCTGCACAGCTCAGCCTGCTGAAAAGCACCATTAACTATATCATCGTTTCTTACGACTGCGCTGCTGGCAAGGCTCTTTAAAACCGGCAAAGTTTGTGTAGTCGAATTCCAGTCCAATTGTACTTCCTCGGATAACATATACGTTATAAATTCATTTAAAGCTTCTAACTCATTCCCATAACAATTCACGTTTATCATAAACCCAAGACCCGAAATCAGAGGTGTGGGATATTCATCTCCCTGATAAACCAACGGTATTTTTGATACCCCAACATTCAATCCTTCCTCCTGATATTCTTCAATTGAATTAACGTTGTCTATAATCATATGCGCATTTCCGCTCTTGAATAGGTCGCTTATCTCGCCATATTCCATACCGGAAGGCAGAATTCTTTCCTCATTATATATATAGTTTAAAAATTCTAGAGCCTTTTCAACAGCTTCTATATCCAGAGCAAGCGAATCAGTGTTATAATCAACTATCCAGCCGGAATATCCTCCTATAAACGGGATCACCCAGTCCGGTTCACTGGCATCCATTAAAAATCCATAGGTTTGCCGTGTGAAATCATTTACGCTGCTGCAGTATTCAATTACTTCATCAAAACTCCGGGGGGGGTCATTTATCAGATCCCTGTTGTACAAAAACACTAAAAAATCAAGACTCCTGAAGGGAATTATATACTTCCTGCCACTATACTCAGAAATTTCTACCAGGCCGTTCAGAATTGAAGAATAATCAAATTCGTTTTCTTCGTCGCTTATTTCCTTTAATACATTTCCCGGAGCAAGCCTATGAACACCGTCAAAATCTATAAGCAGCAGTTCGGGGCCCGATCCGGCAAGGCTGGCTGCTTCAAACTGGTCCTCCAGTTCTTCCCGGTTTCTAAAGTGCCTGGTCTCCATATTGATATGCTCGTTTTCTGCCATAAAATTTTCCACGCTATTTATAAGGGTGATCCTCTCTCTTGGCTCGATATAGTCCCAGAGGGTTATGTGGGTTGTAATCATATTTTTGGACTCCAGGTCCCCTTCCCCGGTCTCTGCTTTTTCCTCTGCAGATAGCTCGCCTTCTAATCCTGTCTGAAAATCCAGCAGGTCGCAGGATGTAACACTGATTAAAAGAAACAAGGATAGAATGGCAAGCGGTACCATTAATTTTATAATTACCTTTCTTATAATTCCTATAGCAGTTTCAGCCATCGTTCACCTCGGTCTCTCGATATTAACTACACTTTTGTCAATTATATTATAAATATAACTTTCAATCTATATTAAAAACCATAAATAGCAGCCGCCGGATAAACAATTATTTTTTAAAAAAAGATTCCCCCCGAAAACCGCGGCGGTTATCTTGACTATTAATAAAAAATATTAAATTTGAGCGTTTTAATATAAAAGTAAATCTTTGACGGCTTGTATCTTTTTATATCTGCTTTAAATTAAATAATATATCAACAAATTTATATTTCTTTTTTTTATAAAAAATTATAAAATTTTGTAAAGATTCAAATATAGGGGGTGGCTCCGATGAAGGCTCTGGTGTACGATAAGAGTAAAAAAGAATTACTGGAAAAAATTACTTTTAAGGGTATCCCCCCTTATATAAATAACGCCGAATACCTTATATGGATTGATATCGAAAATCCCAGCAGGGATAACATGCAGTTTTTAAGGGATCATTTTCATTTCCATCCCCTGGATATAGAAGACTGCCTTAGCGTTATTGAAAGACCAAAATTAGATGAATACGATGACTACTTCTTTTTGGTTCTGCATATACCTTTTTACATAAAGCAAACCAGAAGGCTTGTACCTTTTAATGTAAATATATTTATCGGAAATAACTTCCTGATAACCATACACCGCGGATTGTGCAAACCAATACAAAATGCGTTTGACTACCTGACCAAAAATCATCAAATCCTTGAAAAGGGATCCGGTTACCTTTTGCATAAAGTAATAGACTCGCTTATTGATCATAATTTTCCTATCTTGAATAAAATTTACAGAAATATACAAAGTGTTGAAGATGCTATCTTTAAAAAAGCAAGCAGCAAGAATGTCAGGGATATACTTCTTATCAGAACCAATATATTAGCCTTCAGAAATATAATTTTTCCGCAAAGAAAATTGCTTAAAACTCTGGAGATTAAAGATATGGACTTCCTGATAGAAGCCCTGGAGGTTTACTTCAGTGACCTGGTGGACCATATAGAGAAAATCTGGGACACCCTTGAAAATTACAAAGAACTGATAGAGGGAATGCACGACGCCCACCAATCACTATTATCCAATAAGATTAATGATATAATGCGAATACTTACCATCTTTTCTGTGATAATTCTTCCCCTTACTCTAATATCCGGAATTTATGGAATGAATATTGTTCTTCCCCTGGGCAAAAATGCTTTCGCTTTTATTATAATCGTTGCTGCCATGATTATAATATCCATAGGAATGCTGATATACTTCAAGCACAAGGACTGGATATAAAATTAAACAGGCACTTCTATTTCATCTTCAAAAAATACTTCAAATCTGTAATGGGTAAATTCCGGCAGGTACTCATCAAGAAGTACCTTTAAAACAAACTCCTGCTCCTGCCCGCGGTTCATTTCTTCTCTGGGCAGGTGACAATTCTTTATAAATACTACCTGGTTTTTATCATTAAAAAAAGTGCAAAAAAGCTTCAGGTTCCCTATTTTCCTTTCTCCCAAATTAATAACCTTGCCTTCGATGATTAAAAAGTCCCCCTCATAGTGATAGCTTTCATTTTCAACAATGGGGTTTCCCTTAAATCTTTCGTAATAATCTTTGTAATCAATACCTATCTTTACCATGGATATATCTATATACTTCTCTCTTTCTGTCAGGTAATAACAAAAGGGCAGCCTGCTTCCCCCTCTGAGGTAGTTGGCTGCGGCAGGGATGCGCGCCGATGTTATTACATCTCCTGATTTCCCGTAGAAATCGAGGGTTATTTCTATATCGGTTTTATTTACCTCTGAAACATTTTCTACTTCTCCAAGTATAATCAGGTCCTGGTAAATATCCAAATACAGATAGCAGTTTTTGATTGTCACATCAATAGAACTTGTTTTTTCTATTTTTATTTTTTTATAATCAAATAAATAAAGGATTTCTTTCGCATCAGTATTATCGCCTTCCGCGGCCTGCCCCGTTGAATCACCTTCCGGCCCGCAGGAAGCTAAAAAGGTAAATGACATAAAAAAAATGATTAAAAAAATAGCAAAAATACCGGATGTGGCCCTTCTCTTTTTAACACTGGTCATCTCTCTCCACATGATCCTCTTCGTTTGTGATTACATTTTTGCTGTTTACGTAAACTATCTTCGGCCGGTAATCCGCCGCTTTTTTCTGGTTTATATTTACAAAGGATAAAATTATAACTTTCTCACCCTTCAGTATCCTCCTGGCCGCTGCTCCGTTTAGACAAATCTCGCCGCTGTTTTTTTCGCCCTCTATTACATAAGTTTCCAGTCTTTCTCCGCTGTCCAGGCTTACAACCAGTACCTTTTCATAAGGAAGCATCATCGCATGTCTCATTAAATCGCTGTCTATGGTTATGCTTCCCATATAATCAACCTTTGCGTCGGTTACCGTGGCCCCGTGAATCTTGCTTTTTAAAATACAAATCAGCATATTGCTTCCCCCTTCATTTATATTAACCATCTGCCCGGGTCTAATAGTATATCTTACTGCTTCCTGGTTCTTATAATCATATTATCAATAAGCCTGGTCTTTCCTATCCATATTGCTGCTGCGGCCAGCACGCTTTCCTGTTTTCTGCCGGTCTTTACTATTTTCTTAAGCGTTGCCGGATCTCTAAATTCAAAATAGTCCACACTTTTTACATACGCGTTCTTTTTTATTCTCTTTAAGGCCTCTCTTCTTATCCCTTCAAGATCTTTCCTGCCGCTTTCAATCATATCCCTTGTTTCGTTCAGGCTCTCATACAAAATAACGGCATTTTCCCTTTCTTCTCCGGACAGATACTCATTCCTGGAACTTATAGCCAGGCCGTCTTTTTCCCTTATGGTGGGACCGGTTATAATTTCTATATCAAGATTCAGATCTTTAACCATCTTCTTTATTATTATAATTTGCTGATAATCCTTTTGCCCAAAATAAGCTTTATGCGCCTTTACAATATTAAACAATTTTATAACCACTGTGGTCACGCCTTTAAAATGACCGGGCCTATGCTTTCCACACATAATTTTACCCAGTTCTTTTACCTCCACAAAAGTTTTATACCCGGGGGCATACATGTCGCTGGCCTCAGGATAAAATATGTAATCCACTCCTTTCCTCTCCGCCAGAACACTGTCTCTCTCTATGTTTCTGGGATAATTATTGTAATCTTCGTCCGGACCAAACTGGGTTGGATTTACAAAAACACTCATAAACACTTTATCGCAATCTTTTTTTGCCATTCCGATAAGACTCAGGTGCCCCTGGTGCAGAGACCCCATGGTGGGAACGAATCCAATCTTATATCCCTTCTTCCTGAGGCAGCTTGCCGTTGACTTGCATTTATCTATTTTTTTGATTATTTCCATTACCGGGCTTTCGGTTTATATGTAAAAACTTACAGATAAATTAATTATTTGATTCAGTAGGAATCAGTAGGAATGTTCTCTTGCGGGAAATTCCCCGCTTTTTACCTCTTCAATGTATTTTTTATAACATCTTTTCATCTGTTTGCCTAATTCGCCGTACCTTTTTGAAAATTTTGGTTTGAATTTTTCAAAAAGCCCCAGCATGTCATGTGTCACAAGTACCTGACCATCACAATCCACCCCGGCGCCTATTCCAATTGTGGGGACGTTTATCTGTTTGGTTATTTTCCCTGCAAGTTTTGCAGGAATCTTTTCCAGCACTATTGAAAATACCCCTGCTTTCTCGAGGCCCCTGGCATCCTCCAATAATTTTGAAGCCTGTTCGTTGTCCTGCCCCCTTACTCCATAACCGCCCAGCTTATAAACCGACTGCGGGGTTAATCCCAGATGTCCCATAACAGGGATCCCTGACCCAACAATTAATTCTATGGTGCTGTAAATCTCCTTGCCTCCTTCAAGCTTTATGGCTTCAACGCCGGATTCCTTTAAAAACCTTCCCGCATTTCTTACTGCTTCCTCCCCGCTTGCCTGATAGGACATAAAGGGCATATCGCCTATAACCATGGCCCTTTTAACTCCCCTGGTAACTGCTTTGCAGTGATGGATCATCTCATCCATTGTAACCGGGATGGTATTTTTATACCCAAGCAGTACATTACCAACGGAATCCCCTACCAGTATTAAATCTATGCCGCTTTCGTCCAGCTGGGATGCCATAAGACAATCGTAAGCGGTAAGCATGGTAATCTTTTCGTTTTTTTTCTTCATCTCTATTAGATCGTTAGTCGTAACTTTTTTTACATCCATACCCTTCCCTTCTACTCTTCGAGTATTTTCTTAAGTTTTTCCATGGTGCTTTTACTTATCCATTTATTCCCATATGCGACCCTGCTGGTCTCTGCGCCCATACTTCTGTATAATTTAACATCTTTCTCTGTAAAATATTTATTAAAATTATCCATATGCTCTTTAATTGTGCCTATATCTCCTCTGGCTATGGGGCCGGTCAGGGACTTCTCCGTTCCCATCTTCTTTATATTGCCGATTGTCCCCTCGATCAAACCCATTAAACCCTTTAAAGAATCCTCCGGTTTTATCCCAATTTTCCTATGTATAACTACTGCGTAATTAATAAGAGAGACAAGATAATTAGAGGCCACACATGCCGCAGCGTGGTAAAGAGGTTTCTTGTCGTCTTCTACTTCTATTGATAAGCCGCCTAATTTCTCCACTAAAAGCTTTGATGCTTTTTTTGATTTTATACCGGAACAGGTAATACCAAAAACAGTTCCCTTCAGTGTTTTGATGGCTTCCTGGATAGAAGCAAAAGATTTCAATGGGTGTATTGATGCTGTTTCGGCACCGGCACCGGCCGCTGAATCCAACGCTTTTAGCGATTTGGATCCGCTGAAATGAATAGCATAGTAATTTTTATAATCTCTATTACTGTCTCCAAAAATTTCTCCGCACACGCTGCTTATACTATCGTCCGGTGTGCATATTAATATACAATTAGCCATTGCCGCCGCCCTCAAGTTTTCCCTGGTAAAGTCAATACCTGCAGCCCTGCTGCCCAGGATTTTCTTAGCTCTGTTTAAGGATTCCGAAGACCTTGAGGCTATTGCCTTTAGCCTGATGCCGGGAACATTTCTTTTTGCAAGAGTATAACTTATTGTTGTTCCCAGTCTTCCCGCTCCAATGATGCATAAGTTTAAATAAATATTTTTATTCATAATATTATTACATCTATGTCTCTTCTTCTCTCCCGGGCCGCTAGGATACCCTGATTGGCATTAGCAGGTAAACCAAATTTTTATTCTTCTCTGATTGCAACAGGATTGGCTTGAGTGGTTCCTCTATTGATAATATTATATTTTTATCTTCAATTATATTTATGCCGTCTATCAGAAATTCGGGGTTAAATGCCGTTTCTATTTCCTCTTCCCCATACGAAACCTCAAATTCTTCGCTGGAACTTCCTACTTCCTTTATATTCATTGAAACCGTTACCCTGCCCTTGTTAAAGTTTAGCCTGATGGGTATATTGTCCTGAGATATAGATGAAATCCTTTTTACAACCTCCAGAACCCTGCTTCTGTCCAAGATTATATTGTGTTTAAAACTTTTAGGTATTAGTTGTTTATATTCTGGAAATTTTCCCGAAAGAAGCCTTGAAACTATGGTATTTTTCCTTTTGTTTCCACCTTCCAGGCTAAAGCTTATCTGGTTCTCCTCCAGATTTATTTCAACAGCTCCTTCCCCGAATTCGCTTTTAAGGATGCTGTCAAGCACTTTGGCCGGAATGACCACCTTTGTCAGCGGTATTCCCTCTCCCAGTTTTTCCTTTACCAAGGCAAGCCTATAGCTGTCCGTTGCAACCATTCTCAGCACCCCTTCTTCTATTTCTAAGAGCACCCCCGTAAGAACCGCTCTACTCTCATCCAACGATGCGGCTTTCTGTACCTTTGATACCAGTCCCTTAAACTTATCCAGGTTCATTTTAAAACAATTCTCTTTTTTTATCTCCGGAAACTCCGGATACTCTTCTACAGACATGGTGTTCAAGGTAAAAAAAGCCTTCTCGCAGCTTATTTTTACCTTGTTGCTGGCCTTATCCAGTTCTAATTCTATTTTTGACTCTTTGAGACTCTTTAATATATTTATTAAAATTCTGGAGGGCACCACAATTTTCCCTTTTTCAAGTATTTTTACCGATGTGCTGCTTTTAATACTTGTTTCCAAATCAGTGCTATACACTGTCAAATTTTCCTGGGCGTCTAGCATTACTCCGCTTAATATAAAAGCTGATGTTTTGGGAGCAATTGCTCTGCTTGCCATTAGTATGGTGTCAAGAAGTTCTGTTCTTGTAGTTTGAAATTTCATTTCTACCTCTTTTAAGATAATTGAAATATAAATATATTCTATTATATATAGTATTTAATTAAAATAGCCAGTAGAAGTCATAAGAGCTGTTCGAAATGTTAATAAAAGCAGAAAAGGTTCTGATAGGTGAGGTTTTGGAGAACAGCAAATGTTAAAAGAAGAGCTCAAGCCTGTTTAAAACTTAAAAAAAACGGGAATAAATAAAAAAACCGCCGGTTTTGAACCGTTTTTTTGGGAGAGTGTTGAAAACTGTTGGAAGAAATCAACAAGGTTTAAACAAAAAGGGGCTTATCTATGTTATTAGGAGGACATTTTTATTTTGTTTGTAATTTCCTGGATCTGAGCGTACACGGTCCTGTCTTTATTAATAAGATCGGCTATTTTAGAAACAGCATAAATAACGGTAGAATGATCTCTGTTGCCGAAAGACTTGCCAATTCTGGGGAGAGAGCTGCCGGTAAGTTCCCTGGAGAGATACATCGACAGCTGGCGGGCGTGAGATATGAATTTGTTCCGCTTGGGACTCATGATATCGTTAATTGAAATTGAAAAATATTTTGACACTTCTTTAATTATTGTTTGTATACTTATCTTATGTTCCTTGTCGTCAGGCAGTATATCTTTAAGAATATTAACAGCCATTTCCAGATCCGGTTTTGATTTAGTTAGCGATGCAAAGGCGACAACCCTGGTAAGCGCGCCTTCAAGCTCCCTGATGTTTTTAGTTATTTTTTCTGCTATAAGGTTCAGTACTTCATCGGATACGGTTAAATCTTCTCTTTCGGAATATTTCCTTAATATCGCTATTCTGGTTTCGAGGTTAGGCGGTTTTATATCGATTACCAGACCCCATTCGAACCGGGACCTTAACCTTTCTTCAAGAGTTGATATATTTTTTGGAAGCCTGTCGCTGGAAAGGACAATCTGCCGGTTGGTATCGTGAAGAGTGTTAAATGTATGAAAAAATTCTTCCTGGCTGGCCTCTTTATCCTCGAGAAAGTGTATGTCGTCCACCAGCAATACATCATTATTCCTATAGCTCTCCTTAAAAGCATAAATGTTTTTATACCTTAAAGAATTTATAAAATCGTTTAGAAATTTTTCGGCAGAAACATATTTTACGGTCATATTGGGATGAAGCTGCAGCGTATATTGCCCGATGGCGTGCAGCAGGTGTGTTTTACCCAGGCCCACTCCACCATAGATAAATAAAGGATTGTAAGCTTTCCCCGGCTTCTCGCTGACAGCCATCGAAATAGCACGGGCAAAACGGTTTCCATTACCGACCACGAAGGTATCAAACGTATATTTTTTATTGAACACGGAGTTTGTATTTTTTTTATAGGCATACAACCCTGCACCTTCAGCGGTTTCGTCAACATAATCACCGTAAGGCTCAGAGGCATCTTCGGTATTATCGGGAGAGGTTATAATTTTTATTTTGTATTTGCTGTTGGTAGCCTTTTTTATTGATTCAGATAGTAGTTTTGAGTATCTTGATTCAAGCCATTCTCTGGCAAAGTTACTGCCCACCGAAAGGGTTAAGCAGTTTTTTTTTAGAGATAAAGGAGTTATGTGTTCAAACCAGGCCTTATAGGTGGGAAGATTAATTTTATCCTTTATGTCATCAAGGGTGATTTTCCAGATATTTTCAAGGTCTGCCATAATACTCTAATATTAAATATTATTTGAATAATATTCAAGGTATTTTATGCCTTTTTTGGATAATTTTCTTTTACCATTTTTACTTGGCGTTAAAAATTTAGTTTTTTCCAGATGTATCAGTTCCCTGTACGAAGTTGAGAGGCTAAAGCCTAATTCCTTGGCTATTGTAGAAGGACCGGCTTCTTCAAGTTCCAGAATTATAAAAAGAATTTTTTTATGCCTTTCGGAAAGAACTTTATAATCGGGCTTATCGAAGCTTTCTGCCGGTGGTTTTGCATCGGTATCGGCTGCTATCCCGGCGGTTGTTTCACTGCTCGTGTCCGACAGCTTCTGGCTCCTGAACGCTGATTCTAATTTTAGGGATATTACTGTTCCCTTTTTTATATTATCACTGACATCTATGGATCCTCCGGAAAAGGTGATTGTTTCTTTCACTATGGGAAAGCCGGAGCCTACCCCCCTTATATATTCTTTCATTTTTTTAGTAGCAGAAGTATATCCGGGAAGAAAGGCTTTATCCTTATCTTCAATCCCCGGACCCTGATCCGATATTATTATATGATTTCCTTTGTCCAGTAGGGTAATTACGACTTCTCTGAAATCCGCATGTATTAAGTTTTCTATTATTTCTTTTATTATAGTATAGGGAATCTTTCCGCCGATTTCATGGGATAGGCTGTAGGTTCTCTGAGACGTTTGGTCGATAAAGTTGTTAATGTCGTTAAAGCTAAGGTTAATAATTCTTGGAATACTCCTCATGTTATCATAGACAGCGATCCTGACCGGTATGTCTGGTTTATCGCGTTCGGGATTATCTGTGGAAGCGATGTCTTTTAAAATGTTATTTGGCTCGGGCATGATAAGTAAAGACTATGTTTCAATTGTTTACCGCCGGACATATATGAATCCGGTAAACGCTTTTCATTTTCTTTCCAATGCTTTTAAGTTTTCAACAGACTAATAATAATATCTTAGATGAAAAAAAGCTACTAAATTATATAGTGGGCTGTATAAGTTATGAACATTTGGCATACAATACAGTGGTATTTTTTAAGTTTTCAACAATTTTTTCAACACATGTGGAAAAACCACAGAAGGTTATGGAAGCCCTTTAAAAAATCACACCATAAAGAATGAAATATCAATATTTTTTTTCAGAAGATATTTTCACAAGAACACATGTTTGAAAGTATTAAAATCTAAGACTTTGATAAGGTGCCTTAAAATTAAACTTAATGGTGCTTAAGTGCAAATGCGGGCAACCTTGATATTAGTAAGATTAAAATGTATAATCTACTACTTAATTGAGAACAATAACCTAAAAGATAGGCATAAAATGAAGAGGACTTTTCAGCCAAACGTTAGAAAAAGAAAAAAAAACCATGGTTTTAGAGAAAGAATGAAAACAAAAGCAGGAAGGGCCATAATTGCAAACAGAAGGAAAAAGCAAAGAAAGAAGCTCACTGCTTAAGAGGCTAAAGGAAAGATTGAAATCGAATTTGGAACACTAAAAAGAAGAAGCGATTTTAATAGAGTTATAAAAGAAGGAATATATAAAAAAGATAAATATTTAATAATATATGTACTTAAAAAAAAAGAAGGCAGTGCCTCGGTAAGAGTGGGTTTTGGAGTAAGCAAAAAAATAGGGGGAGCCGTTTTAAGAAATAGAGTAAGAAGAGTTTTAAAAGAAGTTTTAAGAAAAATTTGTATAAAAATTCCCGGGAGTCTGGATATCTTTCTTATTGCGAGAAAGGGAATTACAGAAGCAGGGTTATGGGAAATAAAAAATCAGCTAGAAAACAGTTTAAATTCAGTCCTCTCTAATTAGCTAATTAAACAATTATTTTTTTATTGTGAGTAAGATATTAATATTTTTGATAAAAGTTTATAAAAAGTTTATTTCACCTTTACTGCCAAAGAGCTGCAGGTTTTATCCTACATGTTCTGAATATGCAATAGAAGCCATATATAAATATGGCGTATTAAAAGGTAGTATTAAATCTATATATAGGATATTGAGGTGCAATCCGTTTAATAAAGGCGGCTATGACCCTGTAAATTAATCGCACAGGAGGTTATAAATATTGAGTCAAATACTTGCGCTGTTGAGACCCATTCAGAATGTATTGGAATACATAGTAATATTTCTATACAAAAATGTCATTGCAAACTACGCGATAGTAATAATACTTCTGACAATAATTGTGAGAATAGTATTAGTTCCGCTTACTATAACGCAGACTAAATCCATGGCCAAAATGCAGAAACTGCAGCCGCAGCTAAAGGAACTGCAAAAAAAACACAAGGACGATAAGCAGAAACTGCAGGAAGAAATGATGAAGTTCTACAAGGAAAACAAGGTCAATCCCCTTGCCGGCTGTCTGCCGCTGATTTTTCAAATGCCTGTGTTTTTTGCATTGTTTCAGGCACTGAGAAATCCTTCCGAAATTGTAACAAATGTTCTGGGAAGTTTCACAATAGATGGCGTCGCCAACGGTATAAGAACAGGACTGATGGGATTTTTAACTAAAGGAGATTTTGTCATAAGCGGTGCCGCCAATCCTAATTATAATTTTCTTTGGTTAAATTTAAACCAAAAGGATCCCTATTATATACTGGTTATAATTATGGTTGCAACAATGTTCTTGTCCATGAAGATGACAACGACTGATCCAAGACAGTCAAAAATCATGTACGTAATGCCCCTGGTGTTTGGTTTTATATCCTTTCAATTTCCTTCAGGGATCCTGGTGTACTGGGTAACCACGAATGTATGGTCCATAGGGCAGCAGTGGATTGTGAATAAAATTGTTAAAAAGGATAAAATAAAGGAAGAACTGGTTCAAAAGGGCAAGACGATTGATGGAGAAATAGAATTAGATGAGGAAGAAAAAAGAATAATCAGGAAGAAAATAAAGAAAAAAAGAAAAAAGAAGAGGTAAAACTTTCTATT
>Ga0307419_10000373_pt1 | contig 22299 bp, 19 predicted proteins | sample SalMarWE160230MG_2_FD_202512 | JGI IMG/M metagenome (GOLD analysis project Ga0307419, IMG submission 202512) | Salt marsh sediment microbial communities from the Plum Island Ecosystem LTER, Massachusetts, United States - WE1602-30 | ecosystem: Environmental > Aquatic > Marine > Intertidal zone... | reverse complement strand
CCTGCCTCCCACCTACGGGTTCTGCCTGAAAACGAACTGAGCCTTTTATCTCCGAACGTCCCCAGTATCTTCAAGCGTATCGAAGTTCGTACTAGCACCCAAACAGTGATCGCGTTTGAATACAACAAACCAGTTTTTATGATCAAAGCCGCAACAGGCGCTGATTTCAGCACTGGTAAATACCTCACACCTCCAGGCCATCACATCACAAATTACAAACGCCCATCCCGCCATATGGCGGCCGGCAACCTGGCCTTTAATGGCTATGACCTGCCAGGCGTGCCCTGGATCAGCTACATCACCGAAAGCGGGATTGCATTCCACGGTACCTACTGGCATAATGATTTCGGAAAAGCGCGCAGCCATGGTTGTATCAACCTGCCCTCCAAAGCTGCCAAATGGCTCTATCGCTGGACATTGCCCAGCGTCCCCTACAATGAGCAATCGATCTATAACACCTCCGGTACCCATGTGGACGTATTGGAATAGACGTCTCTGAACGGAAAATAGCAGTTGCTTCAAGGGGTAAATCCAGCGATTATATAAAAATCTTATTGTTTGCACGCTCCAGTCATCATACAATTTAAGGGTAAGAGTTGATTATTAGTATAGGAGTGTTGTGACTTATGCCTGCTGGACCCTTATTTGCCGGGCTGGTATTTGATGAAGATGACCAGCTTGTAGAAACCACTTATATTGGATCGGAACCCTGTTATGTTGTAGATGACGATGGGTTTAAAAGACATATCTCCTCTGCGGATGTTGACTGCCAGGTGTTAAACCTGATGAAAGATGGAATCGAAGGACACGAGGAGATCATCAGCGAACAGGCAGCAAAAATGTCTGGCCAGGATGATATCTTTTCCCGGGCTATTTTCCTGGAACAATTGAAGAATATCGATCGGCAGTTTGAGCAGTTGATCGAGGAAGGCCTGCCAGAGGAAGGCCGGGCCTATATGGGCATGACTGGATTTAAAGTGATCATCAATCATCACGGCGATGTAGTCAATGTAGAACAACCGGGAATGATCACAGAAGACTGACAAGGCACAGTTATGGAAGAACCGGATATCATCTCTGTAAACGAACTGGATTTTGAAGTCCAGGTGCTGGTATATTCGGATCGGATACCAGTCCTGGTAAACTTCTGGGCCAGCTGGGATGACACCTGTAAACGGACCACTGATCAGTTAGAATCCCTGGTACTTCAAAACCCCGGACGTTTTCGCCTGGCCAACCTTGATGTGGATAAAAATCCCCTGCTGACCGGTCGTTACCAGGTCCATACGATCCCCACATTAAAAACCTTCCAAAATGGAGCGGTCACCCACCAGATAGAAGGCCTTATTACTCATTTACAGCTGATCGACTATGTCAGGAGCTTTGCCCCCGGTCCGGAAAATTTGCTGCTGGAAAAAGCAGCCAGTTATCTGGAGTCTGGCCGACATCAGGATGTGGAAGACACTTGCCTGGAAGTTCTGAAGGAGCATCCAGAGAATCCCGGCGCGAAGCTGCTGCTGGCGAAGAGCCTGATCTGGCAGGGAGAATACCTGGAAGCATTAACCATCATCCATCATTTCCCGGCCAGCACTGAATACCAGAGTGCTGAAAAATTAAGTCCACTGGTAGAAGGGCTGCTGCAGGAATTAGTTCCCGAGGGGCAGCGCGGAAATACCCTGGATGCTTATTATTTCCGGTCCCTGCATCTGATCCAGCTTGGAAATATTGCCGCAGCCCTGGATGGGCTGCTGGAGATCCTCAAACAAGACAAGAAATATCGGGGAGGACAACCAAGAGATATCATCCTGGGGGTTTTTGAATTGTTGGGTAAGGAGCATCCCCTGGTTAATGAATACCGCACCCAGTTGGCAAACACCCTTTTTTAGGCAAGCATTTTAGAATATACCTTGACCTTATCCAGAGCATGGGTACAATTAAGGGCAGAGTTTGGGGCGGTGGCGGAATTGGCAGACGCAGGGGACTTAAAATCCCCCGGATAAAACCGTGTGGGTTCGAGTCCCACCCGCCCTACTCTCTAGAAAAAAGCGGATAAATCCGCTTTTTGGTTTAATTTCTTAACTCCATGGCCCCCAGTAGCATATGTTCCTGGTGAGTGGTGAACCTATACTAAAATTAAACCGAACATCGATAGGCGTTTTCAACCCCATCCAGTATGCAAAATAGTTAGGTTTCCTGATTGGATGTCTACTAATAATAAGTATCCACTATAATTAAACTAAGTGAATTTTCTGATTATCTAATTCAACTGGAAATCAGAGACCAACTATGAACTATTTAACTAGAAGCTGGGTAAAACCAGAACGGGAATTTAATATGCTAAACAATCCAGAAGGCGGGAATCTAAATTTCCCGCAGGGGGTTCTGGGACTTAGTTTCCTTCCCGGGTTAATACCTTCTTCAGCGAGTGATCGAATTACCCGTATGAACTTCCTGGGTCAGAGTGCCTCACCCTGGTATACGATCGGGTTTTCCCTGGCGGTCGGTCTTATCATCATCTTCACCGTTTATATTCTGTTGCTCCGGAAGCTGATCCGCGATAAAACCAAATCGCTCCAGGAAAGTGAGGAAAAATACCGCCGTTTTTTCATGACTTCAAGGGACCCGGTGTTCATCACCACCAAAGATGGAAAATGGGTTGACGCCAACCAGGCAACCGTTAACCTCTTTGGGTATGATTCCAAGAAAGATCTGTTAGATACATATGTCAGCCAGGTATATTTGAATCCCGACCAGCGATCCAGGATAATACAGGATCTTGAACGCAGCGGTTTTATTAAAGACCTCCCGGTAGATATGGTGGACAAAAATGGCAAAATCCTCCATACCCTTCTGACCACTACGGCTATAACCAACAGCAGTGGAGAAGTCACTGGGCTCCAGGGTACCATCCGGGACAACACCAGCCGGATCGAAGCCGGGAAAGAAATCGATGAACGCCGGGAAACTCTGGAACTGGCAGTGACAGGCACAGGGGCTGGGTTGTGGGACTGGGATCTAACAACCAATATCATAATGATCAATGATCGTTTTGCGGATATGATCGGTTATAGAAAATCCGAACTATCCCCCCTGACAATCGATATCTGGGAGAAACTGTCTCACCCGGATGATCTCCAGAAATCCAACAAATTGATCCTTAAACATTTTGCGGGAGACCTGTACCATTACCAGGCAGAGATACGCATGAAACATAAGTCTGGCCACTGGATCTACGTCCTGAACCAGGGCCGGGTCGTCGAACGCGGGGCAGATCGTTCCCCATTACGTATGGTTGGAACAACACAGGACATTTCAGAAAGAGTAATGATCAGAGAAGATATTCAAAATTTCTCGGACCAGCTTGAGGCTCTCCATGTCGTAACCAAATCCCTGTCATCCACACTCTCTTTAAAAGATCTTCTGAATTTGGTCCTCGTTAAACTGGAGGAAACCCTATCCTTTGACAGCGCTTCAATTTTCCTATTAGAGGATGAAGTACTGAGAATTGAAACAGTGCTCAATCATCCCCACCCCGAACTGGTAGTTGGTAAAACATTCCCCACCACAAATCAACTCTTCCAGGAAATGCAAACGAAGAAGAAACCTATCATCATAGATAATGCCATGCGCGATTCACGCTTCCAGGGCTGGGGAGAAACGCACCACGTTAGAGGCTGGATGGGTGTGCCTCTGGTTATCCATGATACCTTTATTGGTTACATCACCCTGGACAGCAGGAAACAATCCGCCTTCGGCTCACCGGAAGCTAAACTTGCCAACCTGTTCGCCTCACAGGCAGCCCAGGCCATCCACAACGCCCGACTGTATGAACGCCTGAGCTCTCACGCTGATTCTTTGGAATCGAATATCAAAGACAGGACCAAAGAATTGACAAAAATGGTGGATCATATGGCCGGTCGGGAAATCCGGATGGCTGAATTGAAGGAAGTTATTGAAAAACTGCAGAAGCAATTAAAAGACCATGATATTAAACCAGAAGTCCAAGATCCATTAAAAGACCTGGATTATTTTGACTCATGAAGACAAAAAAGAACCGCTCGAACTTTTCTGAATTTATTGACAGGGTAATTGAGAAATATCTCAGGATCCCCCAGCTGCCAGATACCAAGCAATTTCGAGTGGCAGAAACATTACACACCTTGTCATCGATCATCTTACTGATGGGTATTGCGACCATCAGCATCACCCCTTTTGTGTTTTCCAATATGGTGCTTGGATTAGCTTTCACCGGATCGATCCTTCTCTTTATCCTCATGATCCAGTACCTGAATCATAAAGGTAAAGTTAATCTTGCGGCTCATACCTTCGTCTATACAATATGGATAATAGATACCGTTATCATTGTGTTGAGCAATGGATTTTACAGCAGCTTTTTATCTAGTTACGTTTCAATCACTGTAATGGGCGGGTTGATACTGGGTGGTATATCCGCCTATCATTTTACCGGCATCAGCATTCTGTCAATGCTGGTGTTATTTTTCTTGAATTCTCAGGGGTTAATACCAGATCCAATCATTATCTTCACACCTGTGGCATTGATTATCATATCCATTGTGGGAATCTTCCTGGCTGCGTCAACCCTGGTCATGGTGATTACTAGATACGAAGATAATTTTAAACAACTGATCGAAAAAAAACAGTCCTTATCCAAAACAAACGAGGAATTGAGCCGGGAAATTCAAGCCAGGCAAGAAGCTGAGACTTTGCAAAAGCAAAGTGAAGATCGCCTAAAATCCGCCCTAATGGATTCCCCCTTCCCTACCATGTTGCATGCTGATGATGGAGAGATCCTCCTCGTCAACACTGCCTGGATTGAAAAGAGTGGATATTCCCCAGGAGTATTAAGAACTATTGAAGATTGGATAAATAAGTGTTTCCGTGAAAATGCATCCCAGGTTCTGGAAGAGATCGACCAACTCATCCAATCAACTCAACAGCAGCAGAGGGAAGGGTATTACACACTGTATACAGAGAATAGCACTACTCTTACCTGGGTGTTGCGTTGGACTCAGCTGCCAGAGTTATCCGATGGTAGGAATTTGATCCTTACTATTGCATCGGATATGACTGACCTCAAAGATGTCGAATCTGCCCTGCGAGAAAGCGAGGAGAACCTCTCCAAGTTCAGCTTGCTTACCAATGATGGCATCTGGGATTGGGACCTAAAAACCGATTCCGTTATTTTCGATCCATTGTATTACACTATGGCAGGGTATGAAGTTGATGAATTTCCCCACTTTCTAGAGGAGTTCAGAAAACGGATCCATCCTGATGATGTTGAAAAAGTATTCAGCGTTGCCGAAGATCATCTTTCGGGAAAAATTGACCGGTTCTTAGTTGAGTTCAGGTTCCTAAAAAAAGATGGTAGCTGGCTCTGGATCTTAGGCAGGGGAAAGATCACTGAGCAGGATGAAAATGGCAATCCTCTCCGTTTTGTGGGTACACACACCGATATCAGCGCAATGAAATCGGTCGAAGAGAAATTAAACCAATACCAGCTCCAGCTGGAAGATATCGTGGAAGACCGAACTCAACGGCTTAATGAGCGCATCTCAGAAGTTGAACGGCTTAACGCTGCCCTGACAAATATCCTTGATGACTATCAAACGGCAAATGAAAAACTCTCATCAATGAGCGCTAGTCTTACAGACACATATCGGGATCTGGAGTCTTTCACATATTCATTATCAAATGATCTCAGAATCCCATTGAAAAGTGTAAAAGAGTCCTCCGAGATTTTACTCAAGAAATTTCCAGATAAAATAGATCAAAAAGCCTTGGAATACATCGAAGGCGTTCGGGATAATGCACTATTGATGGATAATTTAATCGAAAATCTTACTAAATTGTCCCTTTTGGGAAGTCAGACTATAAATCCGATCTCAGTGAATCCTTCTTTACTGGTTAAAGATATCATCAAAACTTTTTCCGACCAGATCAAAAAGCGGAAGATTAAAATAGATATCAAAGAACTCCCCCACTGCTGCGCGGATGAAAACCTTTTGAAAATAGTATTTGATAACCTGATTAGCAATGCTATCAAATTCACGAAAAAACAAAAAAAACCAGAAATCATAATCGGGTATCAACCCGATCAATCAAATGAACGTGTGATCTACTATGTTAAGGATAATGGCGTGGGATTTAACATGGAGGATATGGAGGAGGTCTTTGATACCATCCAGAGTCTTCACAGCCAGGATGAATTCCAGGGAAGCGGAATAGGTTTGGCCCTGGCCAAGAAGATCATTAATCGCCACGGGGGGGAAATCTGGGTTGAAGCGGCGGAGAAAGAAGGGGCTACTTTCTATTTTGATTTGGAACGCTCAGAATAAAACGATTTAGCCGCGGGCACATCACCAAGGCAAGGCAAGACCAATGGATTTTTTATCATAGAGATATTATGAGCCAAATACAGTTTTCACCGGTTATCATACCTTCCATAATTGCGGCAATATTGGGAATTTTCTCCACTGTTATACTCTGGAATCGCCGTGAAAGCGAGCCAGCGATTCCCCTGTTTTTACTCTTCATCTCAGTTTCAATCTGGTCCTTTTGTTATTCCCTTGAAGTCATGGCAGTGGAATTTTCGACCAAAGTGATCTGGCTGAAACTAGAATATTTTGGGATTGCCCCGGTAACACTCTTCTGGTTATTATTCTGCCTCCGATATGCTAAGATTCAAAAGCCTGATACAAAATCTTTTTTCCTGATCTTCTCCTGGATCCAACTGACAACGATGATCATGGCCTTAACCAACGATTCCCATCATCTTTTGTGGTCCAATATCGCTGGTTCACCACTATATGGTGGTGTGCTGGAACTGCAATATGGACCCTGGTTCTGGGTTCATCTTGGTTCCTCCTACTTGCTGTACCTGGCAGGTTTTTATTTCCTCGTTAAGAATTATTTCAACACTCCGAAGAAAATGCGCCAGCAGGTGAGTTTTGTAGGATTAGCCGGAGCCATTCCCGGTATCGCCAGCATCATTTACCTTAGCGGACGCAATCCTTTCCCACTGCTGGATTTGACGTCGTTGAGTTTTGCTCTGACAGGGATCATTATCGTATATGTCTTATTTTTCTATCGTTTCCTGGATATCATTCCAATTGCCCGCGATACAACTATTGAAAATATGCGAGACGGCATAATAGTTGTGGATCTGAACGATCGGGTGGTTGATATAAATCCCGCTGCAGAAAGGATCATCAATCTAAGTTTCGCGGAGGTAGTTGGGCGGCCCTCCTCAGAAGTGCTCCCAGATCTGGTAAACTGGATTTCTTCGTCCAAGGAAGACAGAACACCAGTTAAGGTATTGACTCTCGGAGAAGGACAGGATAAAAAGTTCTATGTCCTAAACCTGCTGCCTCTCTCTGATGCCCAGAAATCCTTGGTCGGGTATACTGTAATATTTCATGATAATACCGAGTCCTATAACCTCACAAAAAGCCTGAAGGATCAGGCTGATCGCCTGGTCGTTTTATACAATATCGGTAAGGCGATCACCAGCACCCTAAAGATCGATGCCTTACTAGAGTTGATCTATACTCAACTCTCCAAAGTTATCCAGAGCGACGCTTATTTTGTAGCTCTCTATCTTCCAGAAACCCATCAGATGGATATCCGCATCCTCTATGACGAAGGCAAACGATACCCTCCGGCGATCGTAGATGCCGATGAAGGTCTCTCAAGCTGGATCGTTGAAAATAAAAAACCGCTCTTGATCCAGGACCTGAGGAAGGAAATGGACGATCTTCCCGTACGCCCCATCCTGGTAGGTGAAAAAAAGCTCTCCAGATCCTGGTTAGGGGTTCCGTTATTAATCGAGAACAACCTGATTGGCCTGCTTGCTGTTGCCAGCTACAAACCCAATATTTTTAATAATACTGATAAATTGTTTATGGAGCAAATTAGTCAGCAAGCTGTCTTGAGCATTCAGAATGCGCGCCATTATGAAGAGGTCACCCGCCAGGCCAAATTGGATTCCTTGACCGGGGTCAGCAATCACAACCACTTCATTGAAACCCTCTACAAGGAAAGTGAAGTCGCTCTCTCTGCCCAGTCCCCCATTTCGCTGATCATGGTGGATATCGATCATTTTAAAATTTATAATGACACCTACGGACACATTATCGGCGATCAAGTACTGCGGTTGACAGTCCAGGCCATCCAATCCCATATCAAGAATACCGATATTGTTGGCCGCTGGGGTGGCGAGGAATTTGGAATTGTCCTGCCCAACGCCACCACGTCCCAGGCTAATATGGTTGCCAACCGGATCAGAAGAACACTCTCCGAGCTGCCGTTATTCGACGTGGAAGGCCAAACCATACCAAAACCTACCATCAGCCAGGGTATCGCAACCATCCCGAACCATACCAGTGATGTAAATGAACTTGTAGTGATCGCGGACAGAGCCCTCTACCGCGCAAAAGCAAGAGGTCGGGATCAGGTTGCGGTTGGAATACCTTCCAAGGCCCCGGATTCCCGTGAACAAGAATCTAACTAATTGATATCCCGTGAACCTGAAACAATCTCTCCCTCCGCAGATCTCCTATGTTAAAATCGATGTATGGATAGTCGTATTGTATTTATGGGTACACCGGATTTTGCTGGGCCTTCTTTGATCCATCTGGCGGAAGATTTTAAGATTGCTGGAGTTATCACCCAACCTGATCGGCCATCAGGTAGGGGCAGGAAGCTGGTCCCATCAGCTGTCAAAGATATCGCTATAAAACTTGGGCTTGAAATATTCCAACCGGAAAATGCAAATACTGATACCGCTCTGCAAAAGATCCAGAACTGGAAACCAGATCTGATCTGTGTAGCTGCATATGGCCAAATCCTGAAATCTTCCCTGCTGGATCTTCCACCATTTGGCTGCATTAATGTCCATGCCTCGCTGCTGCCCCGTTGGCGAGGAGCTTCCCCCATCAATGCTGCCATCCAGCATGGTGATTCCCATTCAGGTGTGACTATCATGAAAATGAGCCCGGGGCTGGATGATGGTCCGATCCTGGCCCAGGAATCTACTGAGATCCTTCAAGAAGAGACTGCTGGATCCTTATCTGATCGTCTGGCAGAGCTGGGAGGAAATTTATTGAGAGTCACTATTCCTCTATATATTAATGGAAAGATCACTCCCCAGATTCAGGATTCATCTTCAGCAACTTATGCTCCTCAGCTAAAAAAGAGCGACGGGGAATTGAAATTCGAGCAGAACGCTGAAACTCTTGCACGCACAGTCCGGGCTTTTTCTCCCTGGCCGGGGACTTATACATACTGGAAAGAGGCACGATTGATCATCCATCAGGCACAGGCAATTTCCGTAACCTCACCTGGGGTCGGGGTGTTTACTGTATATAATGGATGTCCGGCAATTGGAACCGGCGCGGGGATATTGGTTCTGAATCAGCTGCAGCTGTCCGGGAAGAAAAAGGTAACAGGTCCAGCCTTTTTAAACGGTAACCCTAATTGGATGGAACACTAATCAAGGACACTAACAAGCCTTACCAGGGGATTTTAACAGTATATGAAGGAAATTGAAAATAAACCACCTAATTTGCTTTTTGTGTTTTTACGGCATGGTCAATCCACCGGGAACGCGGATAATCGTCATCAAGGCCAAGCTGACTATCCACTTACCGATGCCGGTATTCTCCAGGCAGAACTACTGGCCTCCGACTGGTCAGAAAGTGGAGTACAGTTCGATCTAGCCATTTCCAGCCCACAATCAAGGGCCAAACAGACGGCAAAAATCATCACTGATGTTATTAAAACAAAAGTTGAGTTCGATCCTCTTTGGATGGAGCGCGATAATGGTGAACTGGCAGGTTTGCTGCATGAAGAAGCCATGCAATCCCACCCAACCCCTGATTTCATCCCCCTCCACCAACCAATTGCCAACACTGGCGAAAGCCAGTGGGAGCTATTTTTAAGAGCTGGTAGAGCAGTAAATAAACTGGTCAAGTATCCTCCAGGAAAGTACCTGATCATCTCTCACGGCGGGTTTTTGAATATGGTGATGCATGCCCTGATCGGCCAGGCTCCCCAGCCTAATTTCCAGGGACCAGTTTTTCGTTTTTCAAATACCGGGTATTCCACCATCCAGTACAGACCCGGAAATGATAATTGGGTCTTTTTTGAACAAAATAACACCAGCCACCTTGATAAAAAATAAAGTCCAGGCACATATATGAAAAAACGATTCCTGATCCTGGGGGCTGGCGCAATCGGTTCATACCTGGGGGCCTCCCTGGCCCTCAATGGACACGAGGTGGTATACCTGGAGAGGGAAAAAGACATCGCCTCACTCCAAAGGCAGGGGATAATAATGGAGCTGGAAGGGAAAGTATATTCCGTATCCTCTCCCACTTACACAAGCTCTTTGGATCTGGCCCTTAACCTAGGTTTGGATTTAATTGTCCTGGCTGTCAAAACATACCATCTTGATGCTATCCTACCCGAATTTATCCACCTCAGGGAAACTCTCCCACCCCTGCTCTGTTTGCAAAATGGTGTTGAAAGTGAAAAAAGACTCGCCGAATCATTCGGTACCGGGCTCATCATTCCCGGCACAGTCACATCAGCTGTAGATTGTCTCAGTAAGGGGAACATCATCGTCAGGAAAGTGCGAGGGATGGGTATTGCCGGAAACCATCCACTGGTAAAGGATCTTGTACAGGTCTTTCTTGAGGTTGGGATAAATTGTAAATATTATCCCAACCCTGAGAATATGAAATGGTCCAAACTGCTGACCAATCTGCTAGGCAATGCCAGCTCTGCAATACTCGATTTAACACCATCGGAGATATATTCGAATCCAGCTCTTTATCAGGTGGAACTGGAACAGGTCCGCGAAGCGTTAAATGTGATGAAAATCCAGGGAATTAAAACCGTTAATTTACCCGGGGTTCCTGTAAAAACGCTCGCTGCGGTCATAAAATATCTGCCGTACTGGCTCTCCCAACCTTTATTATCCAGGATGATTGGAGGCGGGAGGGGAAAGAAAATGCCGTCCTTTCACATAGACCTCTACAGCGGCCGAGGGCATAGTGAGGTTGGCCAGCTTAATGGAGCAGTCGCCAGAGCTGGAAAATCGCTTCAAACTCCAACCCCAGTGAATGATTATTTAACAAATACACTTCTTTCATTAATAAAGGGAGATATACCCCTCGAGACTTATAGTCAGGGTACGGAAGAATACCTTATTCAACTGGCAGCCAGCAAATTGGAAATCAGTTCATCCTGATATTATCAGCGGATGATGTCATATACCAGGGGGAGCCGGTCCACAGGAGAATCACTCCATTTATGGGCTTTCAATAATCGTTCTCTGGCCAGATCTAAATCAGCTTGATTTGCGGCGTGGATGATAAACAAATCATCACCTGCATTGATGCGGTCCCCAACTTCCCTCAGTATCTCAATACCCACTGTGTGATCGATCTGATCATCCTTTTTTGCACGACCTGCGCCGAGGTCTACCGCTGTTTCTCCCACGATGCGAGCGTGAATCTGACTCAGATAACCAGCTTCTGGAGAAGTAACCACCTCGATAATCACAGCTTCAGGGAATTTATCCGGATCTTCAACATATGATGCGTCACCACCCTGGGCTTTTACTAACTCCACGAATTTCATCCAGGCTGAACCGTCTTTAAGGGCCTGGACTGCTTTCTCACGAGCTTCATTGCCGTCAGCGGCAGCTTCTCCCAGGATCAACATCTGTTCTGCCACATCCAGACAGTGTTCCCTAAAACTTGCGGGTCCCCTTCCCTGTAAAGTATTTATCGCTTCCTTAACTTCTAGAATATTCCCTACGGCAATCCCCAGGGGCTGATTCATATCCGAGATCAAGGCGACCGCTTTCCGGCCAGCCAGGTGGGCAATATCCACCATAAATTTAGCCAGGTCTTTGGCTTCTTCCTGGGTGGCCATAAACGCTCCCAGACCGATTTTAACATCCAGGACAATCGCCTGTGCCCCAGCAGCGATCTTTTTACTCATGATCGAAGATGCGATCAAAGGGATGGAATCCACGGTCCCGGAGACATCGCGCAAAGCATAAAACTTTCCATCTGCAGGTGCCAGAATAGCTGTTTGTCCGGCCAGAACCAAACCGATCTCTTTAAGCTGGGATAAAAACTCTTCCTGGGTCAGATTGACCCTAAAACCCGGGATAGATTCCATTTTATCCAGTGTACCGCCAGTAAATCCCAGTCCCCTTCCGGACATCTTCCCTACCGGAAGTCCACAGGCCGCAACCAGAGGTTCCACAACCAGAGTAGTCTTATCACCAACGCCACCGCTTGAATGTTTATCGACCGCCAGTGGAACCGCCGGTGATAAATCCAGTGTTTCACCCGAATTAACCATGGCCATCGTCAGGTCTGTGGTCTCCTGGGGCGTCATGCCTTTTAGCAGAACAGCCATCGCCCAAGATGATGCCTGATAGTCAGGAATTGAGCCATCTGTGAATCCCCGGACGAAAAATTCGATTTCTTCCTTGGTTAATTCCAGCCCGTCGCGTTTTTTGATAATAATGTCAACAGCTCGCATGGCAGCTCCAATTCCTGAAACGACAATTCCATTTGGATGATTGTAAATTATACCGTAACCAAAATAACCTTATATTTGCTTGTAGGGGGTGTGCCTACTCTGTTTCCGGGAGGCTTTTTTTATTATTGACTCGAAATATCCCTGTCACTCCAACCATTACAAAAAATCCTCCGACGATGGTCCAGAGAGTAATTGGTTCTCTTAATATTAACCACCCCAGAAGGACAGCAATGACTGGATTTACATAGGCGTAAGTCGTGACCAGACTAGTTGGAAGCACCTGCAGGGCACTCACAAATGCAGTAAAAGCCAGGATCGAGCCAAAAATAACCAGGTATCCCCAGGCCAGCCAGGCTTCTGTTGTGGGTATAGGCAAAGGTTCGCGGACAATCAAGGCGATTAAAACAAAAAATACACCGCCAAAAAGCTGTTGATAGGCTGAACTTACTCCTCTGCTCAGGCTGACAGGTTTACGGGTTTGGAGTACCAGACCTGAAGACCAGCTGAAACTTGCCAATAACACAGCCAGAATCGATAAGATATCAGCCTTGACACCCGATGTTAGGAGAGGCAGGCTGAGTACAATTATCCCGCCAAAGCCTACAATAAGTGAACCTATTAATAATAGCGACGGCATCCGTTTATCCAGGATGGACTCAAATAACGCCACCCAAATGGGAGTGCTGGCTACAACCAGGGCAGCAATCCCGGAATCGATACGCTGCTCAGCTATTACAACCAACCCATTTCCGCCAATCCAGAGCAGAAATCCGGAAGCAATTAGCACTTTGAGATCCATTTTGCCAGGGCGAATATCCTTCCCCCGAATTACAGCCAGAAGAAGCAGAATACTTCCGGCTGCCAGAACTCGCAGGCCTCCGAACCAAAAAGGATGGAAACCTGATCCACTGCGAATGCCGATTCGGATTGCCAGATAGGTGCTTCCCCACACAAAATAAACGATAAATAAATTTATCAGGCCAGCGGGGGTTATTTTTTTATTCTCATCCACATTAAACTCCCATACAAATAATTCGTTTCTGATCACTCCAACAGCATTGCATCTCCAAAGGAGTAAAATCGATATCCTTCCTGCATTGCTATTTGATACAGCTCAAGGATCTTTTCCCTTCCTGCAAATGCGCTGACCATCATCACCAAGGTCGATTCAGGGAGGTGGAAATTAGTAAGCATACTATCCACAATTTGAAACTGAAACCCGGGTAAAATGAACAGGTCCGTTTTGCCCTGATAGGGAGATATTCCAATTTCCAGATCACTTTGCCGGGCAGCAGTTTCAAGGGTTCTCACTGAAGTAGTACCCACAGCAATGACCCTGCCACCAGATTGCCTGGTTTGATTGATAAGCTCAGCTGTTTCGTCAGGAAGGCGGCACCATTCTTGATGGATCTTGTGATCTCTGGGGTCCTCTTCATGAACTGGCGCAAACGTATCCAGACCAATATGCAGTGTGACCACAGCAATCCGGATTCCTTTTTTCTGGATTTTTTCCAGCAAAGCAGGTGTAAAATGCAAACCCGCCGTTGGTGCAGCAGCTGAACCAGATTCCCTGGCATAAACTGTCTGATAACGTTCCGGTTGATCTAGATGTTCATGGATGTAGGGAGGCAGAGGTACATTACCGATCTGGTCAAGCAAGGGTTCAATTGGATCCTGAAATTGGATCTTCCTTACAGATCCTCCCAGGTCATCCTCAATATAAACCTCCGGGCCATTATCGATCTGAATTCTAGTACCTGGCTTAATACCCTTCCCTCCAACCAACGCTTCCCAGATGCCCTTCTTTAACTCACGAAGGAGCAGCAATTCAGCTTTTCCGCCAGTTAGGACTTTTTTACCAAACAGTCGGGCCTGGATCACTCTGGTCTGATTGATCACCAGCAGATCATTTTCACGCAGCAGATCCACAAGCTGGTAAAAATGGTGGTGCTCAACATTTTCAAGTTTCCGGTTATAAACCAGCAAACGTGAAGAATCCCGGGGATATACCGGATGTTGGGCAATAAACTCTTTTGGTAAATAATATGAGAAATCCGATGTTTTCAATATTTCACTTCTTTATTTTTTAAACAAGATCAGCAAGATATTAAGAATGACCGTGATCACAATCGAGATCAGCAGCGATGATACCAGAGGAACAACACAGGTGATATTTCCCAGTTTAAACACAATATCGCCCGGTAATCTTCCCAGGGAAATATTGGATTTAGCGGCCAGGAATAACAAACCGGCAATAATTAGGAGGATCAAAGCAAATACAGCCACTATCCGGGCTAATGGCATCAGATCCATATCTTTCCTCAGTTGATTAGTCTGGGCTGAGATGCGTCTGGGGGTGGTTCCAAACCCAAATGGAGATAGGCCTGCTGGGTTGCGACTCTTCCCTGGGAGGTTCGCTGCATTAATCCCAACTGGAGTAAATAAGGTTCGACCACATCCATGATCGTATCTGCATCCTCTCGAATAGAGGCAGCTATTGTCTTTAGTCCTACAGGTCCGCCTTGATACTTTACAACTATTGCTTGAAGCACCCGGCGATCCATTGAATCCAGTCCTTCTTTATCGATCTTCAATAATTCCAACGCCTGTTGAGAAATTGATGAAGTGATCACTCCCTCCCCGCGCACCTGGGCAAAATCCCTAACTCTGCGGAGAAGGCGCAGGGCAACTCTGGGTGTGCCGCGGGAGCGGGAAGCGATTTCTTTGATCCCAGCAGATTCGGAAGGGACTTCCAGCCGTTCTGCCGCCATCACGATAATTTTCTCAATCGCATCAACTGTATAATAGTCCAGACGGTAAACCGCCCCAAACCGGGCCCGTAATGGTGCTGTAACCAATGCTAAGCGGGTGGTCGCGCCCACGATTGTAAATTTGGGCAGTTTCAGACGGACTGAGCGGGCAGAAGGACCTTTTCCAATGATGATATCAAGGGAATAATCCTCCATAGCCGGATAGAGGACCTCTTCAACCGCCCGACCCAGTCTGTGGATCTCATCGATGAAAAGGATGTCACCTTCGTTCAGGTTGGTTAAGATCGCCGCCAGATCGCCAGCTCTTTCCACTGCTGGACCTGACGTGATCTTAATATGAACACCCATCTCATTGGCAAGGATGTGCGCCAGGGTAGTCTTACCCAATCCTGGGGGACCGTAAAATAGAACATGGTCCAGAGCTTCCTCCCGGTGCTGGGCTGCAGAGATCAATATCTCAAGATTCTCCCTGATGACATCCTGCCCGATCATACCGCCCAGAGATTGGGGGCGAAGCGCATGATCAAGATGGTCTCCCGGTTTAGAATCAGAGTCCACCAGGCGGTTTGGTTGTGTATCATCCATGTCTAAGATTATACCGAAGGTGGACCTAAATGCGTAGGAAAGTGGGACAAATAGATACATCAGGATATAATCAGCATGATCAGAAAAAAGGATATAAATCAGTAATCCGGATTCAGACCTAAGGGAGATAACCATGAATACAATCTATGAATCCAGTCACCCGCTCGTAGCTCACAAATTAACACACTTGCGTGATAAAAACACTGAGCCAAAAAAATTTCGGGAACTTATCCGGGAAATTTCTGCCTTATTGGCTTATGAAGCTACAGCAGACCTGGAAATAGCCTCCAGGACTGTTGAAACACCACTTGCTGAAGCACCCGGTATGGAATTGAAGCAGCCCATTGGATTGGTTCCAATTCTGCGTTCTGGTTTAGGCATGGTTGAGGGTATCTGGGGTCTGATGCCAAACGCTGAGGTCTGGCACATCGGTTTGTACAGGGATGAGCAGACACTCCAGCCTGTTCAATATTACAACAAACTTCCGCTCGAACCCACAGTATCAGTCTGCCTGGTTCTGGATCCTATGCTGGCAACCGGAGGTTCTGCTGTGGCAACAGTGGATATTCTAAAAAAATGGGGCGTTCAAAAAATCAAGTTCCTTGGCATACTTGCCGCTCCAGAAGGTGTTGAGGCCATGCAAAAAGCTCACCCTGATGTTCCCCTTCACCTGGCCGTGATTGATAGTCATTTGAATGAACACGGCTACATCGTACCCGGGCTGGGAGATGCCGGGGACAGGCAATTTGGAACAGGATAAAACCAGACTGGATGTGTAATTCTTAAGGAAACGGATTTTAATATTAATATCAATAATCCGACACCAGGCAAATTTCTTAAGATCATTCCTAAAAATCTTAAACAAAAGAGGCTTCTCCCTGAGAAGCCTCTTGATAATTTTTCAGATATTTTGTTCAGGCAGCTGCTTTGGTGATCTGGATAAAAGCGTCAGCTTTCAGGCTGGCTCCGCCAACCAGCGCACCGTCGATATCAGGCTGCTGGAAGTATTCCTTGGCATTTTCGGGTTTAACAGATCCTCCGTATAAAATACGGACTTTATCCGCCGCTTCATTTGAATACAGAGAGGCCACCTGATCGCGGACAAATTCCTTGATAACCTGGTTAGCGCCCTCGGCAGTAGCAGCTTTACCGGTGCCAATAGCCCAGACTGGTTCATAGGCGATCATTATTTTTCCAAATTTCTCAACACTGACGTCTTTCAAGGCCGCAGTTAATTGACGTTTTACAACGGCGCCCGTTTTTCCTTGTTCATTTTCTTCCAGGGTTTCACCAACACAGAGAATTGGTTTTAATCCTGCGTTCAACGCAGCCAACACTTTTTTATTTACAGTATCATCTGTGTCTTGAAAGTAGGCCCTGCGTTCCGAGTGGCCCAGGATCACGTATTCTGCTACTTCAGCAACCATACCGGGAGAGATTTCTCCAGTATATGCCCCCTGTTCTTCCCAATACAGATTTTGGGCACCTATTTCTATTTTTGAATCTTTGATCAGATCAGATACTTTTGCCAGCGCAGTGAATGGAGGGCAGATCACACTATCCACTTTTTCGATACTATCTAATCCTGGCATAAGTTCTTTAACCAGGGCGATAGATTCCTGGACTGTTTTATGCATTTTCCAATTCCCCGCAACACATGGTCTCCGCATTACTCCTCCATAAATATTTTTCTTTATTCCGGCTGTAATCTTAATTCTCCCCGAATCCAGGCCGGTAAATTTTCAAATTGTTCCAATTCCAGCAGTAAGTCCCTGGCCTCTTCGAAACGCTCCTGAGCAAACAGAATGTCTGATTTAAGCAGATATGCTTCCAGTAAATCCGGCCGATCGACCATAACTTGATCAACCAACTGTTCGGCGACGTCAACTCTACCGTTTAATAAAGCCTTGCGAGCTTCCAGCAAATGCAGCAAAGCTGGATCGAGATCAATATCCTGATTACTGGAAAGGACTTCTAATGAAAATTCCTCAAAAGCGGCATGATAGAGCGCTTCACTGATCTTATTCTTCAGTTCTTCCGCAGGTATTGGTGAGCCAAGCTGTTCAACTTTCAGGAAACTATAAGCTGCATAAGTCCAGATATTAATATCTGTGAGCCCCTCACCCAATTCCAGAATTATTTGAGGATTGTCTTCTGCCAGCTGATAAGATTTCTGAAATGCTTCTCTGGCCAATTGGGGCCTATCAGCATCTAGATAAGCTACACCCAGCGTATAACGCAGGAAAGGATCCTGTGGGTTTTCCCTGATCTGTTCGTTCAGAGATTTTATCTCACTCAACGCCGGATCAGATCGGAAGTTGGCTTCTTGTGTTAATGTTTCCGAGGTGATTAAATCCGGTCCGGGTACTTCCAGAGCATTCTGATAAACCATGAATCCCAGGCAGAATAGCACCAGTGCAGGTGCAGCCATCCACCAGATCCATCCTGGGATACCTTTTTTCTCTTCCTTTTCCCCCTTAGTATCCTTTTCAATCACTTTTGTACTGGCAGATTCCTTTTCTTCCTTGACACGCTCAAGGGTCTTTTTACGGGCATCTTCATGCAGTGCTAAGGTGGGTGCTTCTCCCTCGGAAGGATGATCCTTGATAAGGGAATCAAAAGCCTTTAAGAAAACAGCCATCATCTCCGAGACAGTGGCATATCTGTCTTCACGCTTTTTAGCCAGCGCTTTTAATATCGCTCGCTCTATATCTTCATTAAGATCCGGGTTCATATCCCGCGGAAGGGGTAGCGGACTGTATATATGATCATGTATCACAGAGAATGGAGTATCTGCCTGGAAAGGTACCTCTCCAACCAGAAGCTCATACATCATCACTCCGAGAGAATAGATATCCGTACCGCTATCCAGGTTACCTAAACCTTTGGCCTGCTCGGGAGAGATGTAATGAGGAGTACCCATCATCATCTGTCCAGAGAGAGTCGTCTGACTGGTTTCCGCAATCCGTGCCAACCCGAAATCTGCCAGGTATACACCACCGATCTTGTCCAGCAGCACATTTGAAGGTTTTACATCTCTGTGCAGAACACCTTGCTGATGGGCATAAGCCAGGGCAGATGAAATCACCCGGAATATATGTCGAGATTCTTTATAAGTGAGTTTGGATTTATCCAGACGGGATTTTAACGTTTCGCCCTGGACATATTTAAGAACCAGGTATGGGCGACCTTCATGTTCAGAAAAGTCGTAAATCGGAACGATATTTGGGTGTTCCAATTTTGCAACGACTTTGGCTTCTCTTTCAAACCGATCCAGAAATCCAGGATGCTCCATAAAGGCAGGATGCAGGGCTTTAATGGCAACGTACCTATCCAAACTGGGATGATAGGCTTTAAATACAGTTGCCATACCACCTTTCCCAAGTTTTTCGACCAGGCGATAGGGACCTACATTCTCACCAATGATAAACGGCATTATCCATGCTCCTTAAAATCATTCCTGATTATACCGTATCAATCCCCCCGCTCTCTACACAACCGGAATAATTTATTCGATTGTAAACTATCCTGGGCATCCGGAAGTACTATCTAACAAAACAGTAAAGGGATTCCAAACAAAAAGGCGAAACCTTATCTCTGAAACGAGGTCTCGCCTTTCAAGGATCAGTTAATGATCAATCGGATCCTTCCGCTTCTCCTATGCCATAAATCCCAGCTTTGAGCACCTTTAAAGGCAATAAAGCACATTTCAGGCGCACAGGGCCTAGCTCAATGCCCAAATTTTCAAGGATATCTTCTTTAGAAAGTTCCTTGATATCATCAACACTCTTGCCAATAATTGACTCGAGCAGCAGGTCAGCAGAAGCTTGAGATATGGCGCAGCCTTCACCGCTGAATAATGCTTCTGTGACTATACCTTTCTCATCCAATCGAATATCGATCTGGATATGATCGCCACAGGCCGGGTTATCATCTTCATAGGAAATATCATTGGGGTCCAGCACACCACGAAAATGAGGTGTTTTATAACGCTCGATGATTAATTCCCGATAAAAGTCTTCCATAAATCCTTCCTATTCTTTTCTTCAGGCAAATATTTCTTTAACCTTCTGAATTCCCTCGACCAGCTGATCCACTTCTTGTCTTGTATTGTACAAGTATAGGCTGGCCCGAGAGGTTGCTGGCAAATTGAACTTTGTATGCAGCGGTTGGGCGCAGTGATGTCCTGCCCTTACAGCAATGCCCCTGCTGTCCAGTATCTGGGCTACATCATGGGCGTGAATATCCTTGATATAAAAAGAAACCACTCCACCTTTCTCCTCGATACCGGGGCCAAGAATGTGCAAGTCAGAAATCTGAGAAAGTTCTTCAATGGCATATCCGGTCAGGCTTCGTTCATACCTCTCAATTTGCTCCATACCAAGGTCTGATAAATAATCAACCGCCGCACCAAAACCTATTGCTTCTGCAATTGCAGGGGTTCCCGCTTCAAATTTATGGGGTAGATCATTGGTCTTGAACGATCGGAGCTCTACCCGCTTGATCATTTCACCCCCGCCAAGGAATGGAGGCATTTTTTCCAACAGCTCTTTCCTTCCGAATAAAATGCCAATTCCCGTTGGCCCGCACATCTTATGGGCGGAAAATGCATAAAAATCAGCTGCCAGTTTTGAGATATCGATTGGGAAATGGGGAACCGCCTGAGCTCCATCCACCAGGGTTATAGCCCCTGCTGATTTTGCAGCCTGCAGAATCTCGTTCAGGGGATTCACTGTACCCAGGACATTGGACATATGAGTTATACCCAGCAGTTTCGGTTCTCTTTCCAACTGTTTTTTGTATATATCGAGATCCAGAAGACCCTCGGGAGTCACGGGGATAAAATCCAGCGTCAGATCTAGCTCACTTGCTAGCATTTGCCAGGGAATCAGGTTAGAATGATGCTCCATTTCGGTCAGCAGGATCAGGTCACCGGCTTTTAAGTAAGCTCTTCCCCACGAATAAGCCACCAGGTTGATAGATTCAGTTGTATTACGTGTGAATATCAGTTCTTCTGAAGAAGGAGCATTGATAAAAGCCGCTATCCTATCACGAGCGCTTTCATAGGCAAATGTAGCTTCTTCGGCCAGTTTATGGATACCGCGGTGAATATTTGCGTTGTTATGCCGATAATAGGCACTCATGGCCTTTATTACTGCATTTGGTTTTTGACTGGTTGCGGCGGAGTCAAGATATATAAGAGGAACCCCCGGGTGCACTTCTCGCTTTAAAACAGGAAAATCCTCTCTGACCTTGTTTACGTCATATCCTGTGGTTATATTGGCAGCCATTGATCTTTGCTCCCGCTGTATGTTCAAATCTGGTTGGAAATAATTAAGACCTTGCCCGACGTCTTTTCATCGGTTTGCGAATATTTTGAGAACCGAGAGCACACCATAAGACCCGATCAGGTACCATCCACCCATCGGTTAAATATACATTCTTATGAAACTGAATAGCGACTTTCTTATGACCTTTTTTTACGACAACACCTTCTAACCAATCACGGATACGGTCATCTTCAAAATCATGATCACAAAGAACTTCAACATGATCTCCGATCTCAAAATCTTTATCATTTGTGGGTGGAGCAGAAAACGGAACTGTTGACAAGATATCCTCCATCTTTGTTAATAACAAAATAATTCTATCAGGCTTCGTCAAAAAGTGAAGTGTAGAGCCAGGTTTTTGACAATAATTAATCCAAGAGTCTGGATTTTATGTTGGACCAGACCGCTTCTCCTACTTCCGGGATCGAAAACCGGGTCAAGATGTCATTAAAGAAGCCCTGGATCACCAGCTGCTCAGCTTCCTGTTTAGGTATACCCCGGGATAATAGATAGAATAGTTGATCCTGATCGATCTTTCCAATAGTGGATCCGTGAGTGCAGCGAACATCGTTATTGAGGATCTCAAGTCCCGGAATGGAATCCGATCTCGCTGCCGGGTCAAGAACAAGGTTCCGGTTCGCCTGATAGCCATCAATATGCTGGGCTCCGGGAGCAACATAGATCATCCCCCGCCAAACAGATCGACTTTCCCCATTTAGGGCACCTTTAAAAAGCAGATCACTGGTGGTCCAGGGTGCAAGATGCCGCTGTAGGGTGTTATAAGACAAATGTTGGGATTGATCCGCAAAGAACATCCCAGATATCCTGCCTTCCGCACCCTTGCCTATCAGGTCCAGGGACACAAAATGTTTACATAGAGCTGACCCCAAAGCGCCAATCTCCCATGCCAGGTAGCCGTCCCTCTCTACCAATGCTTTTTTATGACCAAAACTCCAAACACCGGAACCATAGTTCTGCAATTCTGTGATTTGGAGATTCGCGTTTGGACCTACGAAAATTTCCAGGTTCTC
>Ga0307419_10000370_pt1 | contig 22352 bp, 18 predicted proteins | sample SalMarWE160230MG_2_FD_202512 | JGI IMG/M metagenome (GOLD analysis project Ga0307419, IMG submission 202512) | Salt marsh sediment microbial communities from the Plum Island Ecosystem LTER, Massachusetts, United States - WE1602-30 | ecosystem: Environmental > Aquatic > Marine > Intertidal zone... | reverse complement strand
TGCTGCCGAGACACCAATCAAAAATGTCGTTATGGGTGAGGGCGCACACGAAATCGAAGGGCCCACCAGGCAATTCCCCGGCGAAGAGCCGATCGAGCAAATATCGGAAGCAGATATTAAGAAACACCCTATTGTGTATATTGCCAATACTATGGTCAACAAGGCCGTCGCTGAAAGGGCCAGCGACATCCACATCGAGCCCAAGGAAGATGAAACCGTCGTCCGTTTCCGGGTTGACGGGGATTTGAAGGATTCTTTTGCCCTGAAGAAGAACACCGGCGTTATGCTCATCTCCCGGCTCAAGGTCCTTGGTGGCCTTGATTTGGCCGAAAGAAGGAAACCGCAGGACGGATCGTTTGCGGCAACCATTAATAATAAGACGTTCAAGCTGAGGTTGGCTACCACGTCCACACCGTACGGTGAAAGCCTCATTATTCGATTGCTGGAACCGAGCGGCAAACCAAAAGATCTGAGCGAACTCGGCATGATGGATAAACAAGTGAGTACCATGACTGATTTTGCCAATCGAACCCATGGCGTTATCCTGATGGTCGGGCCCACCGGGTCAGGAAAGACGACGACTATCTACAGTTTCCTATCCCATATCGATTGTCAAACACGAAGCTTGATATCCGTTGAAGACCCCGTAGAATACAATATAGCCTATGCCAATCAGCAGCAGGTAAACGAGAAGGCCGGGATTACCTTTGAATCCCTCCTCAAATCTGCCGTGAGGCAGGACCCCGACGTATTATTCTTGGGAGAGGTCAGAGACCCCTATTCCGCCAAGATGTCGATAGACTTTGCCAGTACCGGCCACCTGACCGTCACGACGTTGCATACGTCCAATGCAACCACTGCCATCTTCCGCCTTGAGAGGCTGGGGCTTGACCGGGGGACAATGGCGGATACCATCATCGGCGTTGTTGCCCAGAGGTTGTTGAAAAAGCTCTGCCCCCATTGCAAGCAGATAGCGCAGATCTCACCGGAAGAAAGCGCAATGCTTGCGCCATTTACGGATGAAGTTCCATCCCAGGTTGCGCATCCTGTCGGATGTCCAAAGTGCAACAACACCGGTTACCTTGGCAGAGAAGGGATATATGAGATAATAAAATTTGATCCCGAAATCTCTGATATGGTCCGTTCCGGCGTGCCTATTTCTGAGATAAGAAATTTTATCAGAGACAGGGGAGATTTTCTTATTGGCACCCATGCCGTGGAAAAGGCAAAAAAGCTCCTGTTCGCTCCACAGGACGTTTACGAACATGTGCTGGTGGAGGAATTGGCATTTGAAGAAAAGAAACCTCAAAAGGAAGGTCCCCAAAAGGAAAGTCCCCACATACCCATCGCGGAAAAGGAGATAAAGGATCGGATATCGATCCTCGTGGTTGAAGACGACCACGATTCTCGGAAATTGGTAACCCGTTTCCTGGAAAATTACGGTTACGCCGTAACCCCTGCAGAAGATGGAGTCAGTGCCCTCCTCCAGCTAGGAAAAAATACCTTTGATCTGATCATCTCGGATGTAAACATGCCCAACCTGGATGGCTTTAAGCTACTGGAGATGAAGGGCCAAAAGGGGATTGAAACCCCTGTGATATTCCTGACATCCCGGTCCGATCCGGAAGACATGAGCAGGGGATTGGGGCTTGGTGCGGTGGACTATATCACAAAACCGACCAAGAAGGATATCCTGTTGGCAAAGGTCAAAACCGTCCTTGAGAAAAGGCAATAAGATGGGGAAAGGACAGACAACATGGCTGACGAAGAAATGGTAAACACTGTTTGCAACGGGTGCGGCAGAACGCTCGGTGCGGATGAACAGGGCGCTGAATACTGTAACAGCTGTATGATCGAGCGTGCAGAGGAGTATGTCCCTGAAGCGCCGGAAAAACCACAGATAAAACGGGAAAGGAAGAGCAGGGTGTGGTTGGTAGTGCAAGTGGCCATCATACTGGCCGGCGTCGTCATCATGGTGCTGCAAACCCCCCGGTTGATCGCCGCCTTAAAAGAGGGGCAACCCCTCAGACAAGGCACCTATGCAACCGACGCCCAGACCGACCAGTGTATCAAGAACCTCTGGCACATTTCCAAACTCCTCCAAGAAGGCCAGTTGCATACTAATGGCATGGTCTGCCCGGTCAGTAAAAAGCCGTATGAAATAAGGGATACAGGTGCAGATGTGATAGTAAGCTGCCCTAACCCAGCGCTGCACGGATTGAAGGAGATGCAGGTGAGCAAAAAGCTTCCAGCCCCTGAGGTGAGCAAATGAAACGATACGCACAAGACAAGAGGGGATTTACCCTTTTAGAACTCATGATGGTCATCACCATGGTCGGCGTGTTGGCCTCCATCGCTACTCCTTCATATCTCAACTACATCCAGAGGGCGCGTGCAACGCAATGCCATGTAGACAGGGGTGAAGTACAGAATATCATCGTCCAATATTACCATGATCATCCCGAGGCAGAACTCCAAAGTCTTCAGCAATTGGTCGATGAGGGATACCTACAAAGCGGGTCTAATTGCCCCTTGGGAGGGGAATATATATTGATCGCGGCTGAACTCGTTGGTTCACCATATCCTGTAGTGGCGTGCTCACTGCACTACCTGCCGGAAATGGCGCTGCAGGAGGAACCGGGCACACCGGAAGAACAAGAAACGCCCCTTACGAGCTTAGGATCTAGCTTTAAAGAAATAAGCGCAGGCATGATTGACTTAATAGAAAAATTCTACAAAGAAAACGGCAAATATCCCAAGACAGGGGCGAAGCGCAGATTTACCGATATTGGACTAGACCCTGATGAATGGAAAGATGCCATAAACGGCATGATCTACACACCAAAAGGAGACCGCATCCTGGTCAACCCAGGAGAAGGTTATACCTTTTCCATTACCAGTCAAAAAGGGAAAGAACTAACGGTTTCAAAAAATAAAAAGCTCATATATTCAATAAAAGAGAAGCAGTGGTATTATCAAAATATTAAAAAGGGCAACGAGGTAGACATCTCAACCCTGCAGGTAACACTACAAAAATAATAAGCAGTATATCCCGGCAGCCTTTTATGGATATGCGTGTTTTTGTGGCTTTTTTTGACAATGTTCAAGTTGATACCTCACTTACTACCTATATCCTGGTGGGCTACTTTTTGCTTCTCCATGTAATTGATTTTATCGATTTGAATTGTGCCTTGAGCGGAGACTCTTTTCTATAAACATAGTCACCAATGCGGCGCATGCGTTTCTGCTCTTCTTCGCTCATGGGGCCTAAATCCAAGGCAGTGAGGTCCTCTTTAAGCTGTTTTATGCTGTTCGGGCCACAGACCGTTACATGCACGTGAGGATGGGAGAGTGCGAAGCGGTAGCAGTCGGCCGGAGTGGGCGGGGATTCACCCGGCGGCATGTTAGCCGGGTTGAGCAAGCTCCCCCAACGAGTGCTGGTGAAGGAGACTAGACCGGGACCCCCTGTCTTTGGAAGGCCGCTGAAGACCTCTTTCTCTGCACCCCGGTGCGCCGCATTGTAGCGGACATGGAAGATATCAAAATGCTTTGCCTTTTCAAGTTCTGGGAACAGGAGGCGATGGTGGCTCGATATGGCCAAGGCACGGATAGACCCGTCATCTTTAAGCTTATAGAAATGTTCGATGAGTCGTGATCGGGGCTTGTGAGGATATCCGCCCATGCCCAACAAGAGCACGTCAAGGTAGTCGACGCCCAAACGCTTCATACTTTTGTGCACAACCCTGTTTATGGAAGATACGGTGCGGGTCAACGTGTGCACGACGATAATGAGATCGTCACGATTTTTGCGGGCTACCTGCTTAATACCCTCGGCCATTCTTGTGGTCCGAATTGCCCCCCAGTATAAATAATTCACGCCGCGTGCTACTGCCTCCTCAACCATGGCCTCGTCTGTGCCATAACTTGAGGCGATGCCGAGGCGGGTGACGGAAAACCCCGTCCTGCCCAGCGTTACCCTTTCAAACGTCACAATTACCTCCTCATTGTCTCAGTCGTTTCAACGAGAGACCCATGTTCTCTACCAACTGTTTATTTCTTCTTATTTTTTAGTGTCATAACGATCTTTTCGGGTGTCACGGGCTGCTCTTTAAACCAGACACCCGTTGCATCATGGATGGCGCTTATGATCGAGGGTGGTGCACTCACGATGGCCCCTTCCGATGCCTCCTTAGCCCCGTAAGGCCCATGGGGGTCCTCGGTAATGATATCAATAACATCAATGTGGGGGCCGTCTAAGGAAAGAGGCATCTTATAATCCGCAAGATTTGCGTTAAGGGTCCTGCCATGATCCATGACAAATTGCTCATAGAGGGCCTGTCCCATGCCCTGTACAGCGGCACCCTGGCTCTGGGCCTCGACATTGATCGGGTTAAGGGGTTTGCCGCAGTCATGGGCGATGACCATGTCCGTGCATTTCACAAATCCAGTCTCCATGTCAACGTCCACTGCGGTCAGTTGTGACGTGAAGCTATAAGAAGTCCCGCTGTTCCCAAGCCCCTTGTCAAAGTCCAAAACTTCGATTCCGTATTGTGAATATCCTCTGCCTAAAATTACGGCTCCGGAGCCCGAGTAACAGGCAATCTGTGCCAACTTTCTGAACGGCATTGACCTTTCGGGAAAAGTTCTCACGAACACCTGCCCGTTCCTGAAGACGATGTCTTCGGGGTCGGCTTCCCATTTCTCGGCGGCAACCCGGGCCAGTTGCGACTTGACATCGTGCGCCGCCTTTTGTGCCGCTTCACCGGCCAAAACCGTCACCCTGCTCCCGTAACTGCCTGCATCACAGGGGGTAACGGCCGTATCGACCCTCTTGATATCGATATCTTCCACACTCAGTCCCAACTCTTCGGCAATGATCTGAACCAGGACCGTATCCGATCCCTGTCCGCAGTCCGTGGCCCCGGTCAGATAATTTATCGTGCCGTCTTCGCACACGCGGACGACGGCGCCGCAGGACTGATGGCCCCTTTGTCTGGCTCCCCCCAAATAGGATGTCCCTGATATTCCGACGCCATGGGATAGAGGACCCTTCCCCTTCTTTGCTTTTTCCCTTTCCTTCCAAGCGGGGTGCTCCGAAAGGGTATGGAGGCCCTCACTGAGCCCGCAGGAGTCAACCGTGACCTTATTGATTGTCTCGTGGGGAGCGGTAATAGCATTTCTCAGCCTCACCTCCACCGGATCGATCCCCAGCTCCTCCGCCATCATCTCCATCTGGATTTCTGCCGCAAACCGGGTGTGGGTAACCCCATGTCCCCTCATGGCGGCCCCGATAGGATTGTTGGTAAAAATCCGGTAGGCATCGTGTTTGAAATTGGGCAACGTGTATGGAAGTGTGCTCATACAGCCTGTCAAATACATGGTCAAAGGCCCAATGGCGGTATAGGCCCCGCCATCTGCTATCACCCGGCTGTGCATGGCCGTAATGGTTCCGTCTTTTTTCATACCCATTTTGTTATGGATAATCATGTTATGACGGCGCCGGCAGGTCATGAGGACCTCTTCCATGGAATAGACGAACTTGACGGGCTTCCCGGTCATTTTTGAAAAAAGGACCGAACAGAAGTCTCCTGCCAAAGAATCATTTTTTGTGCCGCCAAACCCCCCGCCGATAAAGGGCTGGATAACTCTGACCTTGTTCAGGGGTAGTTTAAAGCAGGCAGCCAGGTGGCGATACACAAAATAGGGGCTCTGCTTTGCTGCCCAGATCGTGATACCCGAGGAATCCCAGTAGGCGACCGCAGCGGGCGGCTCCAGATAGCCGGTGATCACCCTCCCCGTTTCAAAGCGGTCCTCACGAACAAGGTCCGCCTCGGCGAACGCCTTTTCTACGTCCCCGAAGTCCATGTGGAAATCCCAGCTTACATTATTCTCTGCATGGTCGTGGATCTGGGGGGCACCTTCCTTCATGGCATCTTCAGGATCAAAAACGCCGGGCAGTTCCTCATACTCCACCTGGATGAGTTCTGTTGCTTCTTCGGCCGTCTCCTCATCCACTGCTGAGACCGCAGCCACGGCCTCCGCCAGATATCGTACCTTGCCTACTGCCAAAGGAGGTTCATCACGGGTTTTGGGCATCCATCCCCATGTCCATCCCCCAAAATCCTTTCCCGTACAGACGGCCTTCACTCCCACAAGCCTTTCCGCACGGCTTGTATCTATATTCATAATTTTGGCGTGTGGGTAGGGGCTCCTCAAGATCTTGCACCAGAGCATGCCGGGCATCTCGTAATCGGCCGCAAATTTGGCCTCGCCCCTGACCTTTACACGCCCGTCAATCCTGGGGACCCGTTTCCCTATAACAGAGTACACGTGCATCTTTATTCCTCCCCCTTCATGGCCTCGGCCGCGGCACTGATGGATTCAATGATTTTCGTGTAGCCGGTACACCGGCAGAAATTTCCCGTGATCCCCTCCCGTATTTCCCCTTCGCTGGGATTGGGATTGCTGTCCAAGAGGGCTTTTGCTGACATAATCATACCAGACGTGCAGAAGCCGCATTGCATCCCCGAATGGCTGACAAAGGCCTCCTGTATCGGGTGAAGTGTTTCTCCTGCACTCAGGCCTTCGATGGTGATAATCTCCTTATTATCAACTTCGACTGCCGGTACCAGACAGCTATTGACCGTTTTCCCTTCCATCAGCACAGTGCAGGAACCGCATTCTCCATGCCCGCAGCCTTCTTTGGTCCCTGTCAGCTTCAGATCCTCACGTATGACTTGAAGCAGTGTTTTCCAGGGCTGAACACTCAACTCGTGGGAGTGTCCATTGAGGGTAAAGTGTATTTTTTTCTTTTCCATTTCGATCTCCTGTTTTTTTGACAAGACATTAAGCTCTGGAAAGGACCTGATGTATGGCCCGTCTAACCAGGACCTCCACCATCATCCTGCGATACTCCGCAGAAGCCCTGTGATCGCTGATCGGCCTTGATTCTTTCGAGGCCATGCGGGCCGCTTTATTGATCGCCTCATCATCCGCCGCCACTCCGGTGAGAAGGGTTTCTGCCCCTTGAGCTCGCATGGGCCGCGGAGCGACAGCACCCAAGCCTATCCTTACATCACTCGTGAGCCCGTTCTCGGACGCAATAACGGTTGCCACGCCAACCACCGCCAGGTCCATGCGACTTCGGGGGGATAATTTTATGTACACACCCTTGCTGTGCGCAGGCATTGGAGGAAGTTGGATTTCTTGCAAAAGCTCATCCGAATTAAGTATCGTCTCACCGGGGCCTTCGTGGAAATCCTCCATCTTAATGCGGCGTTCCCCCTTTTTCCCCACACAAAGCAATTGGGCTCCCAAACAGAGCAGAGAGGGGACGGCATCGGCCGAAGGCAGGCCATTGCATATATTCCCTGCAAGGGTTCCCCGGTTCTGGATCTGGATGGATGCAATGCTTCCGGCCGCTTGGCCTAATATAGGGAATTTTTCTTTCACTATCGATGAGGTCACCACTGAACGGATGGAAGCAAGGGCCCCTATTCGCAGCCCGTTTTGTTCATCATAATCGATATAATCGAGGTCGGGGATGCCCTTTAGATCGACGAGGGTCTCCGGTGGGTCCACAATCCTCCCTTTCAGCCGTGGAATCAAATCGGTGCCTCCCGCGTACACTCGACATGTGCCGCTGCCGCCATGAGCAAGGATATCGAGGGCCTCATCCATACTGTTTGGTCTGACATAGTCAAACTTTGGCAGTCTCCGGTAAAATGTCACCATTCCATCTCCCTCCGTAAAAATAATCCTTCCAATACCAACCTTACTACGTTTATCCCCCCCCAAGTGGGAGCAGATATATCTCCACCTTGTCGCCATCCTTTAAAGGGGTGTTCAATGCGGACGGATAAAACCAAATCTCTTTTTCGTTGACGATAATCTCGAGGTCTTCTTCAAGACTACCGGTCTCTAAATCAATAAATGTGAAATTAATCTGCTCGCCCATATGCCCCAGGAGATCACCGACTGTTTCGACTCCCTCAGGAAGTGTCATCGTGTCGGAGCCTGAACCGGGAAGTGCGAAACTGGTCTGTAATGTTATTCTTTTTCCCATCATTACAACCACTTCCCTCACGCGTAAGTCCCTTTCTGAAGGCCGGTGGGTTCTTCGTACACCGATCAACCCTTGAGCAACCCATTAAAAAAAATATCCACGTAGGTATCGGCCAATTTCCCACCCGATTCCATGCGATCATAGTCGAACCAATAGAATGTCCAACTGCACATCCCTATGGCAGCAAAAGTCGCAAAGGCTTTATTCACCCCCTTTACCTTGCCTGACTCTTCCAATTCCGCAATCGCCTTGTATAGCAGGTCAAACGCCCGTCTCCAGGTTTTTCTTATTTCGTCACGATGTGCGGGCTCCAGCTTATTGATTTCATGGATGAGTACCTTTGCGGCTGCATTTTTGGTGAGGGCTTTTTTGGTGTAATTTCTTAAAAAATTGGCGATACGTTCTTCAGGATCTGAAATTCCTTCTGCTGCATCGAGAATTGGAAGAAAATCCTTCTTCAGATTATGTTCATGGATAAAAAATAACAACTCCTCTTTGCTATGAAAATAGTGGTAGAGCCCGGCCTTGGTGAGATTCAAGGCCTTAGCTATCCGTGATAGGGGGGTATGGTCATAACCCTCCGCGATGAACAGCTCCAGGGCTTTCTCATAGATTTCTTCTCTCTTGTCCATTCCTACCTACCTGCCGACCGGTAGATTATTATACCGTGCGCTCGCGTTTGTCAAGGAAAAATTAATGAGCAAAGGTGGCCTCGGAGGGGATGCCGAATCACGTGCAGGAAACCCATAATGCTGCAAGAGCCCTTGCACTGAAATGCCGCATGTCTGCGGAGAATTCCGGGGATATAACGCCTTTTCCCATTGAATTTTCCCTCTGTCACACGATATAATAAAAATTCACATTTTTTGGAGATTATATCTTCTATGAAAATCCTCCTTATTGCACCGGAGCGCGAGAGGAAGAAAGAGGAGGCATTCCTCTTCCGCCTTGGCTTCCTCAACCTCCCCTGTGTGGCTGCCATGACCCCGCCTGATGCCGAAGTGCGGATCGTGGATGAGGCCTATGAATCCGTTAATTTCGATGAGAAGGTAGACCTGGTGGGGATCTCGGCCCAGACCCCAGTGGCACCCCGGGCCTACCAGATCGCGGAGGAATTCCGCAAGCGGGGGGTGCCGGTGGTCATGGGTGGCGTCCATGCCAGCGTGCTGCCCCAGGAGGCCCTGGAGCATGTGGATGCCGTGGTGATCGGTGAGGCCGAGGGGGCATGGCCCCAGGTTCTGGAGGATTTTCGCCAGGGCAATCTACAAAAGATATACCGATCCAATGGATGGATTAAGGGAAATGAGATACCCTTGCCGAGGAGGGAGTTGTTAAACCATCGCCACTATTTCCCCTTGAAACTCCTAGAAACGACCCGGGGCTGTCCCCACCGGTGCGACTTTTGCCAGGTATCGCGTTTCTTCGGCAATCGGTATCGCACCCGCCCCCTTCCGGAGATTGCCAGGGAGCTCGATGCCATATTCGGGCAAGGACCGGTCATGCCCCCGTGGGCCAAGCGGCCCCTCTCCGCCATCAGCAAAGACCTCCCCTATTTTTTAAAGCGCAGGCTCTTATATATTATCGATAACAATGTGGTCTCCAATAGAAAATTCGCCGTCGAACTCCTCTCCCTGGTAAAGGACTATGACCTCCTGTGGTGGGGACATGCCCCGGTCTCTATCGCCGCAGATGATGAGCTCCTGAGGCTCTTCGCCGCAAGCGGCTGTATCGCCGTCAACATCGGCTTTGAATCCCTCTCCCCCACAAACCTCAAGCGCATGAAGAAGGGGTTTAACAAACCCTCTCAGTATCAGGAGGCAATCAACAAGATCCACGGGTATGGGATGGGGATCATGGGGACCTTTATCGTGGGTCTTGATGACGACGACCCTGGTGTATTCCAGAGGACCACTGACTTCATCTGCGAAAACCAGCTCGATTGGGCCTTGGCCTTTATTATGACCCCCTATCCTGGCACGGAGTCCTTTGAGAAACTGGAAGGGGCGGGAAGGATCCTGCACCGGGATTGGGAGCGCTACGATTCCCTCAACGCCGTCTATCAACCACTCCTGATGAGTACAGCAGAACTGGAGCGGGGTATGCGGCGGATATGGAAGGAGGTCTTTTCCCTGAGATCCCTCTTCCACAGGATCATCAAATCCCCGCGCATCCATCCCCTCTTCTACCTCCCCATGAACTGGAGCTTTCACCGACTTACGAGGAACTGGTAGCCTTTTCAAAAAATTCTATTCTATGATAAGATGAATAAAAAGTGCCCTGCACGGTCAGTAAAGAAAAAAAAGAAAACAACAAAAAAGGTCTGAGATAATGAACGTCCATCTCTTTCAGGTCACGCTGATACTCTATCTTTGCGGCACTATCGCCTATCTCACCTACCTAATATTCACGCATGAGAGGGCGGCCTGGGTCGGGCGGTATCTTCTGGGTTTGGGTTTTGTCTCTCATTGTCTTACCTTCATTCTGAGATATATCGAGGCAGGCCATACCCCTGTGGTCAACCTCCATGAATCTCTTTCTTTCTTTGCGTGGATGGTGGTCGGCTTCTTTCTGCTGCTGCGATATCAACACAAGGTGGAAGTCCTAGGGGCCTTTGTCTCCCCTCTCGCCTTGTTGCTGATCATCTGGGCCGCAACGCTGCCGAAGGCAATCCCCGCCCTCCCCCCTGCGCTGAAGAGTTGGTGGCTCCCCATCCACGTCACCTTTGCCTTTTTGGGGGACGCCATTTTCGCCCTCGCCTTCTGCGCCGGGGTGATCTATCTTATTCAGGAGAGCCTTGTCAAATCCAAACGCGTCGGAGGACTTTCAGGACGGCTCCCCTCTCTGGAGGTCCTCGATGAAATCAATTATCGAGCCTTGACCATCGGCTTTCCCCTGCTGACCATAGGGATCGTCACCGGTGCAGTGTGGGCCGAGTACGCCTGGGGGTCGTACTGGAGTTGGGATCCCAAAGAGACTTGGTCCCTGATCACCTGGCTGCTCTACGCCGCCCTCCTGCACCAGCGACTGAGGGTGGGGTGGCGGGGGAAAAAGGCTGCCATCATGGCAATCGTGGGATTCGGGGCGGTGCTGTTCACCTTTCTGGGGGTCAACCTCCTGTTGGAAGGACTCCATACCTATACTCAGTGGTCTGGTTAACCCATGAGAGAAGTAATATTGGTCGGACTCAATCACCGCACGGCTCAGATCGAGATCAGGGAAAAAATCGCCTTCCCCGAGGAGGACTTGGATCGCTATATGAAGGCGCTCTATAACCTCCCCAATCTTACCGAGGGGCTCATCCTCTCCACCTGCAACCGCGTGGAGATCTACGCAGCCACGAGGGATCCGGAGAAGGGCGTCGAGGAGATCAAGGGGTTTCTTGCCCAACAGCACTGTCTCCCCCTGCCGGAGTTCGAGGATACCCTCTATATCCTGCAAGGGGAGGAATTGGTGAAACACATCTTCCGGGTGGCCTCTAGCCTCGACTCCATGGTAGTGGGGGAGCCTCAGATCCTGGGCCAGATCAAGGGGGCCTATCGTGTAGCTCACGCCACCAGGACCATCGGCACCCTGTTGAACAAGCTGCTTCATAAGGCCTTCTCCGTGGCCAAGCGGGTGCGAACCGAGACCAGCATTGGGAACCGGGCGGTGTCGGTAAGTTTTGTTGCCGTGGAGTTGGCAAAAAAGATCTTTGCCCATCTGGAGGACAGAGAGGTCTTGATTATCGGCGCGGGCGAGATGTGCGAACTGGCCGCTCATCACCTGGTCCGCGCGGGCGTCAAAAGGGTCCTGGTGACCAACCGGACCTGGGAGCGAGCGATGGAATTGGCCGAACGATTTCACGGGGAGGCGATCCCCTTCTCGGAGCTCTCCAATGCCCTCTTGCGCGCTGATATTGTTATCAGCTCCACCGGTTCACCTGATTTTGTCGTGACGAGGAAAGAGGTCTTTAAGATAATTAGAAAGCGAAAGCATAGTCCCCTCTTCATCATTGATATTGCCGTGCCCAGGGATATCGATCCACAGGTACACACCATCGATAATGTCTACCTTTACGATATCGATGACCTGCAGGACGTTGCGGAAGCAAACATTAAGGATCGCCAGCACGAGGCCCGCAGGGCAGAGGAGATCGTCGCTACGGAAGTAGAAAAATTCTGTAACTGGTATCAGTCCCTGGAGGTGATACCGACCATTGTCTCGTTGCAAGAGAAAGTGGAAGAAATGAGGGAAAAAGAGCTGGACAAAACCCTCTCTGCCCTCCCGGAACTCTCAGACAAAGAACGCAGGGCCATGGAGGTCCTCTCCGAGGCCATCGTCAAAAAGATCCTCCACGGTCCCATCACCCTCTTGAAGCGGACGAGCCGGAACTCCGAAGGGGAGTCATATGTGGATGCGGTCAAAAAACTCTTTAAGTTAGATGAGGAGTAGCTAACTATGAGCCGGTGGGTATCTTCATCCCTTCCCATGAGAGCTATCGTCACCCTTTGCGCCTTTTGTTTCATCTGCTCTGTCTCCCTCCCCACTGCGGGGATCGCCGCTATGACCGTGGAGGAAGAAAGGGAGCGGGGGGACAAGCTCGCCCTTGAGATCCAGCAAAAGGTGGTTATCGTCCACGATCCTCTTGTCAAAAAATGTGTGGATGAGATCGGCAGGCGCATCATCGAAGCCGCTCAGGATCGCCGCTTTGACTATCGCTTTTATGTGGTCAAAGAGCAGGAGCCCAACGCCTTCGCCATCCCCGGAGGGCATATCTTCATCACCAGCGGACTGATCAGCTTGGTGGATACAGAAGACGAATTGGCCGGGGTCATCGGCCATGAGACCGGTCATGGCGTGCTGAGGCATATCGACAAGGCAATGGATAGGGCCCAGCGCCTCTCCCTCGTCACCCTGGCGGCCATCATCGCCGGGGCCTTCCTTTCCAAAGACGCCAAGGGCGCCGCTACCCTGACCACCGGCGCCATGGCCATGGCCCAATCCTTGATGCTCAAATATACCAGGGAAAACGAGGTTGAGGCGGATCAAAAGGGGATCACATACATGACCGATGCGGGGTATGACCCCCAGGCCATGGTGGTCTTCCTCAAAAAGATCTATCGCTGGCAGCGGTTTACCTCGCCAGACATCCCTACCTATCTCTCCACCCATCCCGGAGTCGACACTCGCATCACCTACCTATCCGATACCTTCATGGCTACCCCCAAATCCCTCACAAAACGTCCCCCTGCGGCCGGGGATTTAAAAAAGATCCAGATACGACTTTTCCTCAACGAGAAGGGAGGGGCGGACGGGATTGACAAATACTCCTCTCTGCTCCGGGAAAAACCAGAGGATGTAGATAACCTTTACGGCCTGGGGGTCTCTTATGTCATGGTGGGGCGTACCGATGAAGCCGTATCTACCTTATCAAAGGCCCTGAAAGCATCACCAGAGGACGCATATATCATGAGAGAGCTCGGTATCGCCTATTTCCAGGCACAAAAGGTGGATAAGGCCCTCGATGCTCTGGAGGCCGCCTCGCATGCTTTCCCGAACGACACCACCCTCCTCTATTACCTGGCCCAGGGATATCAGGAGAAGGGCCGATGGGATCAGTCCCTCTCCTTGTATCAACAGGTGTTGAAGTTAGATCCTGGAAGGGTGGAGATCTATTACAACCTGGGCGTGGTCTATGACAAGAAGGGGCTTTTAGGGCTCGCGCATGAACATTTCGGGCTCTACTTTCAAAAGAAGGGGCAACGGGAAACTGCCGTGTTCCACTTCAGAAAGGCCTGGGAACATACACAGGACTGGAAAAAAAGGAGACAACTGGAGAAATTAATAGAAGAACTTGAGCGCTAATAGACAGGTAGCTAAGTCTCCATGAACTACGTCACCTCACCATTTCCCCCCATTGCCTCCAGATCTGAGCACCCTTGCAACATCCTACCATTTCTCCCAAAAAGCCTCCGCACCAATCTTGACCCCATGGGGAAATGAAGCCCATTCCCCTGAATTATAATCACGACCCGCTCATGCAGCGTCATAGCTTGACGAATATATGTGCTTTCAGTATAAGATGGTCTCAAGGCAGAAAATGACTATGTGTCCATGGATATAATCCAATGAGTTATGAAAGAGAAAAACAGGAAATCATCTTTTGGGGCTCGCAACTGCATCAGCAGGGGATCAACTACGGACGATCGGGCAATATGTCGAAGAGGGCCGGTGATAAAATCTTGATAACAGCCCATGAGAGCTATGTGGGGTTTTTAGAGAAGGGTGATATTCTGGTTATGGATAAGGAAGGAGCCATACTAGAAGGGGACAAGGAACCTACTGCGGAAAAATCCCTCCACCTGTCCATCTATCAACACTTTCCTCAAAGACACGTGGTCATCCATGCCCACCCACCCTATACGGTGCATTATTTTTACCACTACGAGAACTTGACCCCAATCACGCTCGAGGAGAGGGTGTATCTCGGAAAGGTTAGCGCCATCGCCCAAAAGACCCCCACCATTACGGACCTTGATGCTGTCCACCAGGCCCTGGAACATAATGACATTGTCGTCATAAAAGATCATGGCGTCGTGGCCACTGGGGCGGATTTCAAGTATACCTTCTCCCTTATTGAGCTCTTGGAAATCAATGCCCGGTTGCGTCTGATCACCCCCGTGTCCCCTTTATAACTATAATAAAGCCCTGCTGAGAGGTGAAAGGTTGACATGCCTCCTTTGTTTGTAATAGCATAGGCCGTTCGTAGCGATATTGAGAAGGAAAAAGTGATCCATGAAGATCAGAAACCCCAATCTCCAAAAGATCATAGAGTCCCAGATTAATGAGTGGTTCCTGAAAGAAAAAAGCAAGTTGGCACGAGAGAAACAGAAAAAAAAGCCCCTCATCCTTATCTCGAGACAGCGCGGCGCAGGGGGGCTGTCGGTGGCCGAGCGGCTATCTAAGAGGCTCGGGTGGCCCTATTATGAAAAAAACATCATCAAAGAGATCGCCGATACGGTGGGAGTTGACGAGAAACAGTTGGAATTCCTGGATGAAAAGGATCGAAATATCTTCCATGAGTTTATCAATGTCTTTCGCCGGGACCCAGAGGTCTCGCAGGACGAATATGTCCAGCACCTCAGGCGTTTTATTAAGACGTTAGATGAGGTAGGAGAAAGTATCGTCGTGGGAAGGGGGGCTGACTCCATCCTTGAACCCAGCGACGCCCTGCGAATCCGGCTGGTGGCTGAACCGGAGACCCGGGCTCGCTTTGCCGCGCAAAAACATGGGCTGAAAGAGGCGGAAGGCCTCAAACACCTAGAGAAGTGGGATCAAGAAAGAAGGAAGTTCATCAAGCGTCATTTCGATAAGGACATCGACGATCCCGTACACTATGACCTCGTGATCAACACAACCCATATCGACCTCGATGGCACCATGGAGCTTATCATCGCTGCGTATAAGAAGAAGTTCCCCGGCGTGCTGCAAGAATAATCCCGCACTCGCATTAACGCTAGCAGAGCTGACTCAATCCGCAGGTGAGGACCTGTCCCGCCCTCGTACCGCTCCGGTAGATGGTGATCCCCTTACAACCCATGCGATATGCCAGGAGAAAGGCCTCCTGGATATCGTCCGTGGTAGCATCGGGGGGAAAGTTTACGGTCTTGGAGACGGCATTGTTGGTGTGCCGCTGAAAGGCGGCCTGCATCTGTATATGTCGTGCAGGAGGAATCTCAAAGGCGGTAACAAAGAGTTTACGTATATCAGCGGGGATCTCTGCCTCTGAGCCCAAAAATCCGGTCTGTCGGAGGATATCCTCAAACTCGGGCCGCCAAAAACCCCTCTCCGCACCCAGGCGTAGCAAGATCGGGTCGATCTCAAAAAACTCCACATCTTCCAAAGCCCGTCTGGTGTAGCTGAGGGCGAACAGCGGTTCGATGCTCGAAGAGCAATCACAAATGATGCTAAGAGTACCCGTAGGGGCGATCGTGGTGACCGTTGCGTTCCTCAGAGGTGGCGTGCCTTCCAAGGCATAGCGGCTCCCGGTAAAATTCGGAAAAGGCCCGCGCAGCTCAGCCAACTCCCGGGAGGCCTCATTGCCCACCTCTTGGATGAACCGCATTACCTCCCCCCCCAGGTTAACACCCTCCTCAGAATCGTATGATACGCCCATGAGGATGAGGAAGTGGGCAAACCCCATCACCCCGAGACCGATCTTGCGGTTCCCCCGGCTGACCTGCTCAATCTGAGGCAGAGGATAGTGGTTTATCTCGATGACATCGTCAAGGAAGCGGACCGCAAGGCGCACGGTGCGCCTGAGCTTTTCCCAATCGATACGCGGACCTTCCGCGCCGTCTTTGATCATGCGTACTAAATTAATAGATCCCAAGTTGCAGGCCTCATACGGGAGCAGCGGCTGTTCCCCGCAGGGATTGGTGCTCTCTATCTGGCCCAGGTGAGGAGTAGGATTATCCTTGTTGATCCTGTCAAGAAAGATCACTCCGGGTTCCCCACTTTCCCAGGCGCACTCCACAATGAGGTCAAATATCTTCTGCGCCTCAAGCGTCGCGACGCTGCGGCCCGTGCGAGGATCGACGAGGTCAACCCCCCCTCCCCGCTCCAAGGCCTCCATGAATTCCCGGGTAAACCCAACCGAGAGATTGAAGCTGGTAAGCTCTTTAAGGTCTCGCTTGGCCGTGATGAACTCCATGATGTCGGGGTGATCCACCCTCAAGATCCCCATATTGGCCCCTCGGCGGGTCCCCCCCTGCTTAATAACCTCGGTAGCCATGTTAAAGACCCGCATAAAGGAGACAGGACCACTGGCCACGCCGCTGGTGGTCGACACGATTGCGTTTTTGGCGCGGAGGTGGCTGAAGGAAAACCCCGTCCCACCGCCGCTCTGGTGGATGATGGCCGTGTCCTTGACCGCCTCGAAGATGGACTCCAGGGAATCCTCAACCGGGAGGACAAAACACGCAGCCAACTGACCCAACTCCCTGCCGGCGTTCATCAAGGTGGGTGAATTGGGGAGAAATTCCAGCGCGGTCATCATCTCATAGAGGGCATCCGCTGTCTCTGCCACCTTCACCTGAGGGCCAAAGATCGCCTCGGCCGAGGCGACATGCTGAGCCACACGACGAAACATCTCCTCCGGAGACTCCGCCACCTGACCCTGAGGGTCCTTCTTCAGATAGCGGGCCTGCAGTATGCGCAAGGCGTTCCCGGTCAGCTTCACTGTCATTATCTATAATAGCGACTTAAAAAATATCGTGGCACGTTTTTGCAAACTGTCCGTGCAGATCACTTTACCAGTTTCAGTGCCTCCTTGAACTCATCGGTCCCTGCCCTCCCCAACAACTCATAGATCACCATCTCGGTTGACGTGATCGTAACGCCATGCTGGCGCATGCGTCCGAGGGCAACCTCCCAATTGTGAGGGGACCGAGAAGAGATGGCATCGCTCACCACATGCACTGCGTGGTCAGAAAGGGCATGCAGTGCTGTCTGTGCCACGCAGATGTGCGCCTCGATACCGGCGATGATCAGGGTATGCCTGTTCAGGTCGTGTATCCGTTCAGTAAAGGCACGGGACTCAAGGCAGTCAAACGCTAATTTGGTGATGGGTTGAATGTTCTCTAATTCCTGACGTATCTCAGGGGTCGTCTCTCCAAGGTTCTGTTGCTCCGTGAGGACGATCGGCAGTCCGATAATACAGGCGAATTTGACAAGCGTGACGATATTCTCAATGAGGCGCTCCTTTTCCGCTATGATCGGCAGAAGCCGCTCCTGCATGTCAATGATCACCACAAGGGCATCATCCCGCCTGAGCAGGGGGGTGGAGGATACATGAATATCTTTCAAGGGCGGCTCTTTATGGAAGACATCTGGTCTTTTAAAACCTTACCTCGTGTTACTCCAATTGTTTCTTGAGTCCCTTGAACAACTCTTCCTCAATCTGCTCTTCCGCACCCTCCGGCGGGGTTATGCCAAAGGACTCTAATTCCTGTACCCCTGCCTCTGTCGCCGCACTCACCCCCTTTTGCAGGGTATCGCTCACATCTGCCTTGAGCGTACCTAAATTGAAGTTGGCAAGTTGGGCGATATCCGTCTTCTGGAGGGCGCGCACGATAATGAGATTGACGAGCTTTTTAGGGTCGGAGATGTCCCGGTAGACCTCGTTGATCCCGATCGTGAAGGTCTTGGTGAAGGGTTTTGTGCCCCATGAATAATCTTTATAGGTGACCTTTCCGATCTTCAGAATGAACGTATCAATGGCAACTTGGGGTGCCTTCTTCTCTTTCTTTGCCCCCTCCTGCTCAACAGGTTTCTTCCCCTTCTGCTGCTTTTCGCTCACCGACTTTAAGGCCATAAGATTGAGCTTGCGGTCTTTGTTGCGCACCACCATAAGCTCTTTGAGGTCTAACGCCAAGGTCTCTACGTGCGCCCGCTGCTTGAAGAACGACGCAAGCTCGACGTCAACAAGGAACTTGGGGATATCAATCATCACCTTGTCGGGGAATCCGGCAGGGTTGAGCAGTCGCATGTCAGTGATATCCACCTTTGAGGTCAACAGGCCTACATCCATATCCCCTATGGCCAGCTCTAACCCCGTCACCCGTTTCGTCCCTTTCTCGACGGCCGTCTTGATAAGGATGTTTTTAAAGACCAGGAGCAGGATAATAACGACCACTATGATACCGACTATAATACCGAGCTTTTTCATCATTGCACCCTCCTTTTAGATGCTACATCAGATGCTAAAAATGGATGCGTTTGTTTCAAATGACCCCCTCTCACCACATGGGTATCGTATCACAACGTCCATGTTCGGGCAATAAAAAGGCCCCTGAAGGGGCGGAGGGTTAGAGGGAAGAGTGCCGTAGTCTAAATCTTATGGTGCACGATCGGGATTCCTCAAAACGACCGCACCCACTCCGGCCTGAGCCCGATTTCCCCCCTCAGGGCCGCGTCGATCATGTCCATGACCTCCTGTTTGCCCTCTGGCAGCCACGCCCTGATGAGCAGGTAGTTGGATGCATGTTGAGAAGTAAAGAGGCAGTGGCTCACGTTGGTGTGGGCGATCATTTCCCTCATCTCCATCAGCAGACCCCGCTCATCCGGCATTGCGAAATCACCCCGCTCATGTTCTTCCCACAGGGGTGTACCGGGAATCAGTATCACGGTCAAGAGACCGACATAGTCGGGATCAATGGCGCTGACGAGCTCTCCGGTCACCCGGGCATGGGCCAGGGACTTCGCCTTTCCCCCAATTCCCAGAAGGAGGGTGAGCGTAAGTTGCATCCCCGCATCCTTCACCCTTCTGCCCATTTCGAGGCATTGCTGAGCTGTTGATCCCTTATCGATCTTTTTACGTATCTCATCATCCCCGGTCTCAACACCAAGGTAGAGCTTGCCAAGTCCGTTCTCCCGCAACTCGACCAATTCGTGGAGAGATTTCATGCCGATGCTTTTTGTGTTGGCATAGGCCCCGACCCGTTTGACCCAGAGGAGATGTTCCTGAATTCTCTCGAGGATCCACATAAGCCTTTTCTGGGGGATGATCAGGGCGTCCCCATCCATGAGGAAGACCTGATCCTGCCCTTTCATATACGTGGAGGCAAACAGTATATCGCTCAGGATAATGTCATCCGCCTTTATCTGAAACCGCTTGTCCTTAAAGGTCCCGCAAAAGGTGCACCTGTTGTGGGAACATCCCAGGGTTACCTGGAGCAGGATACTGGAGGCCTCAGGGGGTGGTCTGATGCAAGTCCCTTCATAATGCATCCCTTCGCTTGCTGTTATACTGTCCACGGCATTTCCTTTTTCCGTTTCTGATACCGACTCGTTTATGGGTTATTGATATAAAGATATGTGTTAATAATGAAATGTCAATTCGTAATGAACGGAAAGCCCAATTGGCGGACTACTCAATCGGTTCACACTGCATTACAAGCACAATAGAAAAGGGGTCAAGTCCTTGATTGACCTTTGAGTCAAACTGAGACTTGACCCCTCACCCCCCTAACCCCTTAGCCTAACTAGAGGTTTTTATCATATTTTGTCTATAAATTTTTGACCTATCCTGCTTTTCTTTTGACATATTTCGGCTTTTTTAGGGATAAGAATGGAAAAAACATGAGGCTTCGATTCTTTTGTAGCGGTTTCTATGTTCAGAGGTGATGGAAGGCATGATAAAAGCCCCTTCCCACAAGGGAGGGGGCTTTTATCAAGAGCAGCGTGAAACCCTGCGAATAATCTATACGGACTTTTCCCCCATCGCCTCCAGGACCAACAAGGCGATGTCGGAGGTCCGGTATTTCTTCTCCAACTCTTTTTCCTTGATCCCGTCCACCAGCATAGTATAGCAGAAGGGGCAGGCGGTCCCCACGAGTTGGGGATTGCAGGCGACTACATCCTCTATTCGGGCGTGATTGATGCGGGTGCCGAGGTGTTCCTCCATCCACATCCTCCCCCCCCCTGCCCCGCAGCAAAACCCTTCGTTGCGGCTGCGCTTCATCTCCACCACCTTAACCCCGGGGAGGGCCCGCAGGATCTGTCGGGGGGGATTATAGATGCCATTGTGCCTGCCGAGGTAGCACGAGTCGTGATACGCGACTGTCAGGTTCAGCTTCTTGGTAAAGTTCATGCGCCGCTGGGCGATCAGATTCGCCACGATCTCCGTATAGTGATAGACCTCAAACTCCCCGCCGAATTGAGGGTACTCGTTCTTGAGGGTGTTGTAGCCGTGGGGGCACAGGGTGATGATCTTTTTGACATTATACCCCTTCATGACCTCAATGTTTTGCTGGGCCATGATCTGAAAGAGGTATTCGTTCCCGAGCCTTCGCGCCGAATCACCGCAGCAGCCCTCTTCTACGCCCAAGATCCCAAAACGTACCCCTGCGGCTTGCAGAATCTTTACCAGTGCTGTACTCACCCGCTTATTGAGGTCGTCAAAGGAACCGGCGCATCCCACGTAGAACAGGTACTCAACATCGGGATCTTCGGCCAGGGCCTTGACCCCTAAATCCGCAGCCCAATCACCACGCGTAGCCGAACCAATTCCCCACGGGTTACTGTTGTTCTCCATATTGCGCATGGCCACCTGTACCTCAGGGGGAAAGCGGCTCTCCATCAAGGTTAGGTACCGCCGCATATCGATGAGCTTGGGATACGGCTCGATGAAGACGGGGCAGTGCTCCACACACGCCCCGCAGGTGGTGCAGGACCAGATCTCATCCTCTAACACCGTCTCCCCGATCATGGGAGGCGCCTCGGACGACGTGGACGAGTTCGATTCCTCCTCCATTCCCCAGGTCCGCATACGGGCGACGACCCCCTGGGCCTTCTCTTCCATGTGGGCCTTGAGGTCCTGGATCACCTTCTTGGGGTTGAGGGGCTTATCGGTAAAGGTGGCGGGACACTGCTCCTGACAGCGGCCGCAGCGGGTACAGGCATCCAGCTGCATGAGGTCCACCCAGGTGAAGTCCTCCAGCTTGCTGACCCCGAAGGTCTCCGCTTCCTCCATGTCTGCGATGGGGCGTAGGGCGGCAGGGGGATTGAGATTTCTGAAGAAGATACTCACGGCTGAGGAGATGATGTGCAGGAGTTTGGAATAGGTGATATACCCGATAAAACCAAAGGACAAGGCAAGATGGACCCACCAGAGGACCTGGTGCGTCACTCTGAGCCCCTGAAGGCTGGCCTGGTTGAATACGAGCGTGGCGAAGGTCCACCCCACGGGGGACCACGTCCGCCAGGGGGGCATTTCAGCCGCCAGCCGCGCCCCCTCCACGAGAAATCCCGTTACAAGGACGACCAGGAGCAAGAGCAGGACAATGGCATCATCTGCCTTGTTATCCAATCGTTCCGGGCGCTCGATATATCTGCGCAGCAGGGCCATCAACACCCCGAAGATGGCCAGCAGACCAAAGATGTCCAGGGCCAGGGAGTAATAAAGGTAAAAATCCCCATGAAAAAAGGTCGTCCCCCAAATGGGGAGGACGAAGTCCTCCTGGACCACGATGGTTGCGGTGCCCAGAAAGAGGACCGCAAAGCCCCAAAAAATGAGCAGGTGCATGACACCCGGATATGCATCCCTCAGGATACGGGCGTGTCCCAGGGCATAGGTGATGAGAGAACCCACCCTGGTCCCGAGCCGGTCAAACCTCGGCTCACCACCTCCCAAGCGCCAGAGTCGGATGCGCTCATACAGGGTATAGGCAAAGATCAAGACGGGGATCGCCGCAAGGATATACACGGCAACCCGCACATCGCCTACATTCCAAAGTATTTCCCGTGT
>Ga0307419_10000369_pt1 | contig 22358 bp, 25 predicted proteins | sample SalMarWE160230MG_2_FD_202512 | JGI IMG/M metagenome (GOLD analysis project Ga0307419, IMG submission 202512) | Salt marsh sediment microbial communities from the Plum Island Ecosystem LTER, Massachusetts, United States - WE1602-30 | ecosystem: Environmental > Aquatic > Marine > Intertidal zone... | reverse complement strand
CAAGGGGGGGCTTTGGGGGAGAGGAGAAGATTTCCGCGCCTGGACGTCGTTGTCGGCGTCCGATGGGAGAAGCTGGCGCCCAAGAAGCGGTGGGGGCTCAGGACCGACGCCCACCTGACGAGAAACATCTCCGCCGGAGGCATCTGTCTGATCGTCTCTGAGGACGTGGCGGTCGGCGAGCGCCTGAGTCTGGATATCGAGTTGCCGTCGGGCAAGGCGTTCCACGCCGTGGGCCGCGTCGCCTGGACGGCTCCTTCGGCGGCCGGCGGCGATAAGGCGCGCAAGCGCCGCGAGATCGGCATCGAGTTCGTGGAGATCGCCAAGAAGGACCGCGAAGAGATCCAGCGGTTTATCTGGACGAACCCGGCCTTTCGGGAGAGCTGAGGCCCTGCCGTCCCGGGACGGGACCTAAAAAAAGGGGAGGTAATATGGCGGACATCAAGGTCGAACGATTGACCCGGCAGGAGCTGGAAGAGAGGGGCGTTCCAAGCTGGCCCATATGGACCAAGGAGGCCTCGCGTTTTCCTTGGGCCTACGAGAGCACGGAAGAGTGCCTCATCCTGGAGGGCGACGTCACCGTCGAGACGCAGGACGGCCAAAAGGTCAGCTTTGGCAAGGGGGATTTCGTGACCTTTCCCGAAGGGCTCTCCTGCGCGTGGCATATCAAAAAGGCCGTCAAGAAGCACTACAATTTTCGTTGATCATCGGCAGGGCAAAAGGAGGAGGCATGGGATACCGCCGAGGTTTTACGTTGCTCGAGCTCGTCATCGTGACGGTCGTCATCGGGGTCCTGGCGAGCATCGGTGTCGCGACACAGAGGTCTTTCCTCGACAGGAGCAGGGGGGCTGAGGCCAGGCAGATCTTGCTTTCCGGTTATGCGGGTTACCAGAGATTGTTGGCTGACGACGAAGACATCAGCGCCAGCAAGCCCCTTTCGTGGCCGAGGATGGGGATGACCGATCCGAACTTGATCGCCGGACGGTATTTCAACTATTCCATCCGTCCCACATCCAATAATCCAACGAGGCTTGAGGCCAAACGGGGTGTTGTCGTCAGCGGTTGCGCAGGAACGGCCTCTCATGAATTTCGGTTGGATCTGGGCACAGGCCGATTGACGGAAAGTTTATCTTGAAGGCAGCGGGAACGGTACACGGCGCGTCTTGAGCCGTTTTGCCCGCCGGGGCGTTCATCCGATATGCGCATCATCGCCGGCACATACAAGGGCCGCCGCATAGATTTCCCACGGCACATAAGGCCTACCCAGGACAAGGCGCGTCAGGCGGTCTTTGATATCTTGGCCAGAGCCGTGAAAGACGCCCGGGTCCTGGACCTGTTCGCGGGCAGTGGCGCTCTGGGTCTGGAGGCGCTCTCCCGGGGCGCCCGGGAGGCGGTCTTTATCGAGAGGGATAGGCGTTCTTTGGCCGTTCTCGCGCGGAATGTGGAGGTGCTGGGGGTCGCCGGCAAGACCCAGACCTTCCTTAAAAACACGGGGCTGGCTCTCTCCATCCTCGTCAAAAAGGGCCGGATATTTGATATCGTCCTGGCAGACCCGCCTTATCATAAAGGCCTGGCGAAAAAAACCTTGCAAACGTTGGGTGCCGGTGGTATATTAGCTCCTCATAGTTTTGTCATTATCGAGCATGGCCGTCAAGAGGCCCTGCCTAGAGAGGAGGGTGTTTTGCGTCTCTTTAGGCAGAGTCGGTACGGGATGATCCTGCTGTCGTATTATCAACGCACGGCGTGAGTTATGTGTCAAAAAGCGATCTATCCGGGGACGTTCGATCCGGTCACGAACGGTCACATCGACGTGATCAAACGGGCGCTTAAGACCTTCGGCGAGGTGGCCGTCGCCGTGGCTCCCAACCCCCAGAAGGCGCCGCTCTTCTCCGTTGAGGAGCGCGTGGGCCTCCTCAGGGAGTCGCTCAAGGGTCTTGACGGGGTCTCGGTCAAGAGCTTTGACGGCTTGGTGGTGGAGCTGGCGAAGCGCGAGAAGGCCCAGATCGTCATCCGGGGCCTGCGCATGCTCTCCGACTTCGAGTACGAGTTCCAGATGGCCCTGACGAACCGCAAGCTGGAGGATTCAGTGGAGACCGTCTTTCTGATGCCGTCGGCATCGTACAGCTATGTCTCTTCCAAGCTGTTGAAAGAGGCCGCTGCCCTCGGCGCGGACGTCTCATATTTTTTGCCTGCTTGCGCTTACGAGGCGCTGAAAAAGAAGGTCGGGCGCAAAGATTAAAGAGAGATGGCTGCCCTTTAGGAGGGGCTGCACCCTTTAGGGACAGGCACGGTGATATGCGGATCGATCCGCGGCGCCTTCCGGAAGACCGGGACATCACGTTTGCGCAAGAGTGGGACGCACTGGCCTGCGATCTGAACGCGCCCGCCTGGCGCTTTTGGAGTCCCCTGCGCGTGGCGGCCCGGGCCCGGCGTGAAGGCGCGGTGGCGCGGGTCAGCGTCACCGTCACGGCGAGGCTGTGTGCGGTCTGCGGCCGCTGCGACCGGCCTTTTGAGGCGTCTTTTGAGAAATCGCTCAAGCTGGTGTACCCGATCGAGGCAGAGCGGCACGGCATCGAGCTGGACGACGATATCCGCGAGGAGATCCTGTTGAGCTTCCCCGCCAAGATCCTGTGTTCCGATTCCTGTAAGGGGCTGTGCGTCCGCTGCGGAGCGGACTTGAATAGAGAACCATGCCGTTGTTAGGAGGAGACAAGATACATGCCTAATCCAAGACGTCGACACTCACGGGCCCGGGGACGCCGGCGCCGCACGCACTGGAAGGGGACGCGGCCCGTCCTGGTGGCGTGCCCCCAATGTAAGGCACTCAAGGAGCCGCACCGCATCTGTTTGGTGTGCGGCACGTACGACGGCCGTTCGGTCATCGACTTCGAGTCCCGTCGCGCCAAAAAGGTAGAGAAAAAGAAGAAAAAGGGTCGGTAACCGACGGCCGCAGGAGGTATATGGTTCGAGTCGCTGTGGATGCGATGGGCGGAGACCATGCGCCCGCCGTGGTCATCGAGGGGGCCTTGGAGGCGGTGGCCCGCTTTGACGTCAGCGTCCTCCTGGTGGGGCCCGAGAGGGAAGTGAAGGCTCGCCTGGACAGGTGCCGTTATGACACCGGCCGCGTCGAGGTCGTCCATGCCTCCGAGACCATCCAGATGGATGAGGCGCCGGCCGCGGCGATCCGCCGCAAGAAGGACTCTTCGATCTCCGTAGGCATCCAGTGCGTCAAGGATAGGCGCGCGGATGCCTTTTTCAGTGCGGGCAACACCGGCGCGGTCGTCTGCGGCGCCACGCTCAAGCTGGGCCTCCTCGAGACCGTCGAGCGGCCGGGGATCGCGATCGTGATGCCCAACCGCACCGGCGTCTCGCTCATCATCGACGCCGGCGCGAACATCAACCCTAAGCCCGTCCACCTCCTGCAGTATGCCATCATGGGCAGCGCCTATTTCGAGGAGATCCTCGGCAAGAAGCGTCCGACGGTGGGGCTCCTGAACGTCGGGGAGGAAGAGGCGAAGGGGACGGACTTCGTCCGGCAGACCCACCAGCTCATCGAAGAGAGCCCCGTGAATTTTATCGGCAACGTCGAGGGCAAACACATCTTCTCCGGCCAGTGCGACGTGATCGTGGCCGACGGCTTTGTGGGCAACGTCACGCTGAAGGTCGCCGAGAGCATCGCGGAGATCCTCTCGCACTTCCTCAAGGACGAGATGGCCTCCAGCTGGCGCGGCCGCCTGTCGTACCTCCTGGGCCGGCCGTGTTTTAACAATTTCCGCAAGAAGATCGACTACTCCGAATACGGCGGTGCGCCGCTGTTGGGCGTGGATGGGATCGCGATCATCGGCCACGGCCGCTCTTCGGCCAAGGCCGTGATGAACGCGATCCGCGTCGCGAAGAAGGAAGTCGAGCGCAACATCAATCAGAAGATCCTCGAGAGGGTAAGAAAGACCCTGGCCCGCGTGCCATGAAAAGACGCACATCCTTAAGACCGGTGGGGATCATCGGCCTGGGCTCCTACGTCCCCAAAAAGGTCCTGACGAATAAGGATCTGGAGGGGATGGTGGAGACCTCCGACGAGTGGATAACGACGCGTACGGGCATCAAGGAGCGCCGTATCGCGTCCGCCAACGAATCGACATCGGTCCTGGCGTCGCACGCGGCGAAAGCGGCGCTTAAAGACGCGCGGGTGAAGGCCGAGGAGATCGACCTGATCGTCGTGGCCACGGTCACGCCCGACATGCCTTTTCCGGCGACGGCCTGTTTTGTCCAGGAGGAGATCGGCGCCAAGGACGCGGCGTGCTTTGACCTGAGCGCGGCGTGCGCGGGTTTTCTGTACGGCATGGAGATGGCGCGCCAGATGATCGCCTCCGGCGTGTACGAGCGCGCCCTCGTGATCGGGGCGGAGAAGCTTTCGGCGGTCACGGACTGGACCGACCGCAACACCTGCGTCCTCTTCGGCGACGGGGCCGGCGCCGCGGTGCTCGCGCCGGTGCCGAGCGGCGGCATCCTGGCCACCTACCTGGGCAGCGACGGCGCCCTGGCGCCGCTTTTGATGCTTCCCGGCGGCGGCAGCCGTCATCCGGCGACCATGGAGACGGTCCGCGACCACATGCACTTCGTCAAGATGCGCGGCAACGAGGTCTTCAAGCTCGCCGTCAGGATCATGTCCGACGCCGCGTGCAAGGCGCTCAAGCAGTGCCGCCTCGACGTCGAAGACATCGACTGCTTCATCCCTCACCAGGCCAACATGCGCATCCTGGACGCCGTGGCGCGCAAGATGGGCCTGCCGAAAGAGAAGATCTTCTTCAACGTCGCTCAATACGGCAACATGTCCGCGGCCTCGACGGCTGTGGCGCTCAGCGAGGCCTTTCACGGCGGCCGCGTCAAGCCGGGCAGCGTGGTGGTATTGGATGCCTTCGGCGCCGGCCTCGTCTGGGGGTCCTGCGTCCTGCGCTGGCAGAAATAAGGGAACGCAGGCGTCCTGCGTTGGCAGAAGTGACGTCACCTTTCGCAACGATCCCATGAAGCATATCGCTTTTTTGTTTCCCGGTCAGGGCGCCCAGTACGTGGGCATGGGCAGGGACGTCAGCGACGCATACCCCGAGGCCGCGCGTGTCTTTGACGAGGCTGACAGGATCTTGGGATCTTCTCTCTCCCGGCTTTGCTTTGAGGGGCCGGTTGAGGAGTTGACGCGCACGCAGAACTGCCAGCCCGCCGTCTTCGTGGCGAGCCTGGCGTGTCTGGAGGCGTTGAGGAGCGTCTGTCCTGGTCTGACGCCTGAGGCGGTCGCGGGTCTGAGCCTGGGGGAGTACACGGCCTTGGTGGCGGCGAAGGTCATCGGTTTCCGCGACGGCGTCGTATTGGTGCGCGCGCGCGGAGAGCTGATGGAGGCGTGTGCCCGTCAGCACCCCGGCACCATGAGCTGCGTGCTGGGGCTTGACAGGGATACCGTCGCCGGGATCTGCTCCCGGACGCACTGCGAGATCGCGAACCTCAACTGTCCGGGTCAGGTGGTCATCTCGGGGCGGCGCGAGGCGGTCGAGGCCGCATCGCAGAAGGCCATGGAGCAGGGTGCCCGGCGCGTCGTCCCGCTCGACGTGAGCGGCGCGTTCCACTCTTGCTTGATGGACGAGGCGAGCCACGGGCTCAAGGCGAAGATAGACCGCGTCGGGTTTGAGCCGGCCCGCACCCCCGTGGTCGCCAACGTCGACGCAAAGGTACAGACCGAACCGGCCCTCATCAAGCAGAAGCTGATCGAGCAGGTCAACGGCCCCACGTACTGGGAGGCGTCGATGCGGTTGCTGCTCCATCGCGGGATCACGACCTTTTTTGAGATCGGGCCGGGCAGCGTGCTCAAGGGGCTCATGAAGAAGATCGACCCGCAGGCCCGCGTGATCAGCGTGGGGCGCGCCGAGGAGGTCCGGGCATGGGCGGGGCAGGAGGTCTGATATGGGTCTGACATTGGCAGGCAAGGTGGCTTTGGTGACGGGGGGCGGCCGGGGGATAGGCCGCGAGATCGCCCGGCTCTTCGCGGAGGAGGGCGCGGATGTCGTCCTCTGCGACGTCGACTTGGGAGAAGCGCAGGCGACCCAGAAGGAGATCGAGGCGCTGGGCCGCCGGTCGATGAGCTTTGAGACGGATGTCACGGATTTTAAAAAGGTTGAGGAGATGGTCAATTTAATCCTTGACAATTTAAAGCGGATTGATATATTAGTTAACAATGCCGGCATCACCCGCGATAATTTGCTTCTGAGGATGAGCGAAGAGGACTGGGATAGGGTGCTGGCCGTGAATCTGAAGGGTGTCTTCAACGGCACCAAGGCCGTCTCCAGGGCGATGGTCAAGCAACGGAGCGGCAAGATCATTAACATAGCTTCGATCATAGGGATCGTGGGTAACGCCGGCCAGGCGAACTACGCGGCCAGCAAGGGCGGGATCATAAGCTTCACTAAATCCGTGGCCCGGGAGCTGGCGTCGCGTAACGTCAACGTCAACGCGATCGCGCCGGGCTTCATCCAGACGGCCATGACGGGCAGGCTTAAGGCACAGCAACGGGACGCCCTGCTGGCGGACATACCTTTGAATAGATTGGGCGAGCCCGCGGACGTGGCCCAGGCGTGTCTGTTTCTGGCGTCCGGGAACTCGGATTACGTCACGGGACAGACGCTGGTTGTCGACGGCGGGATGAGCATGTAAGATGAGCATGTCATTTGAGGGTCGGTGAGGCAGGTCAATTAAGGAGGAGAGATGTCGGAAACCGTCAACAAGGTCAAATCGATCATCGCCGAACAGCTGGGCGTGAAACCGGAAGAGGTGACGCTCGAGGCGTCTTTCGTCGAGGATCTGGGCGCCGATTCGCTGGATACGGTCGAGCTGGTGATGGCCCTGGAAGAGGAGTTTGGCATCGAGATCCCGGACGAGGATGCCGAGAAGATGACGACGGTGGGCGAAGCGGTCAAATACATCGAAGAGAAGATCGCCAAGAAGTAGGCAGGCCTCTTGGACGATGCGGCCAACGGATTTTAAAAATTACCCCGACTCTTTGCGTCGGGGTAATTTATACTGGAGTGCGAGGACCGGCCCGCCGTCAAGGCGGTCACGGCGCCGGGGTGAGGGCCGGGAAGGAAGCGGGGACGCATGATGAAACGACGGGTCGTCGTGACGGGGATGGGGGCCGTGACCCCGATCGGCAACACGGTGCCGGTTTTCTGGAAGAACCTGACGGCCGGCATGAGCGGGGTCAGCCGCATCGTGTATTTTGACCCCGCGGCCTATGACTGTCAGATAGCCGGCCAGGTTAAGGGCTTCGATCCGGCTTCCTTTCTTTCGAAAAAAGATGTCAAGCATACCGAGAAGTTCGTGCACTACGCCATGGGGGCCTCGGCCGAGGCCATGGCGGACGCGGGCCTCGCCGAGCAGGAGGGTGAGGAGGCGAACCGTTTCGGTGTCTTGATCGGCTCCGGTATCGGAAGCCTGCGGATCATCGAGGAGCAGCACGAGGTTCTACTCCGGCGCGGACCGGGGAAGCTGCGGCCTTTTCTCATCCCCATGCTGATCGTCAATGAGGCGAGCGGGCACGTCTCGATGCGGTTTCGGCTCAAGGGGCCCAATTCGTGCGTGGCGACGGCCTGCGCCACGGGCAACCACGCCATCGGCGACGCCATGCGTATTATCCAGTACGGCGACGCGGACGCGATGCTCGCCGGCGGCACCGAGGGTGCCGTGACGCCGATGGGCATCGGCGGTTTCTGCGCGCTCAAAAGCCTATCGATGCGCAACGATGAGCCCGAGCGCGCGTCGCGTCCCTTTGACGCCCAGCGCGACGGTTTTGTCATGGGCGAGGGCGCCGGGGTCGTGGTCCTCGAAGAGCTCGAACACGCGAGGCGCCGCAGGGCCAGGATCTACGCCGAGATCGCCGGATTCGGCATGTCCGGCGACGCCTATCACATCACGGCGCCCGACCCGAGCGGGGACGGCTGCGTGCGGGCCATGGTCGCCGCGCTCCAGGACGCCGGCATGAAGCCCGAAGACATCGATTACATCAACGCCCACGGCACCTCGACGTGGCTCAACGACAAGATCGAGACGTTGGCGCTCAAGCAGACCTTCGGCGATCACGCCCGCAAGGTGCCCATCAGCTCGACCAAGTCCATGACAGGACATTTGCTGGGCGCTGCCGGCGGGGTGGAGTTCATCGTCTGCTCTCAGGCGATCCAGCACGGCGTCGTGCCGCCGACCATCAACCTCGAGCACAAGGACCCGGAGTGCGACCTGGATTACGTGCCCAACGCGGCGCGTCATGTCAAGGTCCGGACCGCCATCTCGAACGCCCTGGGTTTCGGCGGCCATAACGCGACCCTCATCGTCAAGGAATTCAAGGGATAAGCGGGACGACGGGCGCCTGTTTGCCTGTGACCCGTTTTCGGTGGTGAAAGATGGGGCAGACCATCACGCAGAAGATCCTGGCCCGGCACGCCGGTCACAAGACCGTGGCGCCGGGCACGTTCATCTGGGCCAAGGTCGACTTCACGCTCGGCAACGACATCACGGCGCCCCTGGCCATCGACATCTTCGAAGAGGCCGGGGCCAAGAAGGTCTTTGATGCGGGCAAGATCGCGCTCATCCCGGACCACTTCACGCCCGCCAAGGACATCCAGAGCGCCGCGCAGGCCAAGCGCCTCAAGGATTTTGCCGCCCAGCATAAGATCCGCCACTATTACGAGGTAGGCCGCGTCGGCATCGAGCACGCGCTTCTGCCGCAGCAGGGGCTGGTGGGGCCCGCGGACCTGGTCATCGGCGCTGACTCCCACACGTGCACGTACGGGGCCCTGGGCGCCTTCTCGACGGGCGTGGGCTCGACCGACCTCGCCGTCGCCTGGATGACCGGCCGCGTCTGGCTGCGCGTCCCCGAGTCGATGAAGTTCGTCTTCAAGGGCGCGCGGCCCCGCTGGGTCGGCGGCAAGGATTTCATCCTCAACGTGATCGGCGATATCGGCGTCGCGGGCGCGCGCTACCGCGCCATGGAATTCACCGGGGAGGCGATCCGCAAGCTCCCCATGGACGATCGCCTGGCGATGTGCAACATGGCCATCGAGGCAGGCGGCAAGTCCGGCATCATCGCCCCGGATGACGTAACGGCGGCGTTCGTCTCAAAGACCCGGCGCCTTACGGCCTCGGCGATAAAGGGGTGGAAGCTTCTGGCGTCGGATAAAGACGCGGAGTACGTCGAGGTCAAGGAGTACGACGTGACCCGGTGGGAGCCCGTGGTCGCCCTGCCTCACCTGCCCAGCCACATCAAGCCCGTGAGCCAGGTCGGCACGGTGAGGATCGATCAGGTCGTCATCGGCTCGTGCACCAACGGACGCATCTCAGACCTGCGCGTCGCGGCCCGGGTCCTCAAGGGCCGCAAGGTCGCCGCGTGCGTGCGCTTGATCGTCATCCCGGCGACACAAGAGATCTATCTTCAGGCCATGAAGGAAGGCCTGTTCGAAACGTTCGTCAAGGCCGGCGGCGTCGTCTCGACGCCGACGTGCGGCCCGTGCCTCGGCGGCCACATGGGGATCCTCGCCGACGGCGAGGCGTGCCTGGCCACGACGAACCGGAATTTCATGGGCCGCATGGGCGCCAAGGGCAGTTTCGTGTACCTGGCCAATCCGGCGGTGGCGGCGGCCAGCGCCGTGACGGGCCGCATCACGCATCCGGATGCCGTCGTGAAGCCCAAAAAATGAGACAATGAGCCAGGCTCATTGTCTCATTTTTGAACCGCGGATTTGAGACAAAGAGTCAGGCTCATTGTCTCACATTGTCTCATGAGGGGCGTAGAATGATGATCAAGGGAAAAGTACACAGGTTCGGGGACGACGTCAATACGGACGATATCATCTCGGCGCGGTATCTGAGCACCACCGACCCCAGGGAGCTGGGCGCGCACTGCATGGAGATCCTGGACAAGGATTTTGCGAAGCGGGTGGCGGCCGGCGATATCGTGGTGGCCGGCAGGAACTTTGGCTGCGGCTCTTCGCGCGAGCACGCGCCGGTCGCGCTCAAGGGCTGCGGGGTGGGGCTCGTTATCGCCGAGAGCTTCGCGCGCATCTTTTACCGCAACGCCATCAATATCGGCCTGCCGATCATCGAGCTTTCCCGGGCACAGGCGCTTGGGGCCGGCGACGAGGTGGAGGTCGACCTGGCCCGGGGCGCGGTCAACGATATCACGCAGGGCAAGACCTACCAGGCTCCGCCGTTCGCGGATTTTATCTGCCGCATCATCGATGCCGGCGGGCTGGTGAAATGGGCGAAGAAAGAGATCCGTTAAGAGGAGTGCGTATGTATAAGATAGCCGTCATCCCCGGCGACGGGACAGGCCCCGAGGTCGTTCGCGAAGGGTTGAAGGTCCTGGACGCCGCCGCACAAAAATTCGGGTTTAAGTATGAGAAGGCGACCTTTGACTTCGGCGGGGAACGTTATCTCAAGACGGGGGAGACCCTCCCTGAGAACGCGGTCCACGAGTTGAGGAAGTTCAACGCCATCTATCTCGGGGCCATCGGCCACCCGCAGGTCAAGCCGGGGATCCTGGAGCAGGGGATCCTCCTGAAGCTGCGTTTTTCCCTGGACCAGTACATCAATCTGAGGCCGGTACGCCTCTATAACGAGGCGTTCTGCCCGGTCAAGGACAAGAAGCCCGAAGACGTCGACTTCCTCGTCGTGCGCGAGAACAGCGAGGGGCTGTACAAGGGGATGGGCGAGTTCCAGGAGAAGGGCACGGACCAGGAGGTCGCGATCCAGGTATCGTATAACACGCGCAAGGGGGTGGAGCGCTGCATCCGGTACGCCTTTGAGGTCTGCCGCAAGCGCGCCAAGAGAAAACAGCTGACCCTGTGCGGCAAGACGAACGTCTTGACCTTCGCGTGGGACCTGTGGCAGCGCGTCTTCGACGAGGTGGCCGGGGAATATCCGGACGTCAAGACCGACTACGCCCACGTGGACGCGACGACGATGTGGTTCGTCAAGAACCCCGAGTGGTTCGACGTCATCGTCACGGACAACATGTTCGGCGACATCATCACGGACCTGGGCGCCATGATCCAGGGCGGCATGGGGATCGCCGCGGGCGGCAACATCAACCCCCGGGGGGTCTCGATGTTCGAGCCGATCGGCGGCTCCGCCCCTAAATACACGGGCAAGAACGTGATCAACCCGCTGGCCGCCATCTGCGCGGCCTCTATGATGCTCGACATCCTCGGTGAGGCCCGGGCCGCGACGGCCATCGAGGACGCGGTCATCAAGGTGGTCCAGACCAAGCTCACATCGCTGGGCGCGGGCAAGATGGGGTACTCGACCGCCGAGGTCGGCGACCTCGTCGTCCAGAACCTGTAAGGATGCCATGAGAAGAAGATCGAAATATAACGTGGCGGTGGTGGGGGTCGGCGCGGTGGGCGTGGAGATGCTGCGTGTCCTGCGCCAGCGGGATTTTCCTGTCGGCGACCTTAAGGTCCTCGCGCGCAGCGCGCGCGTCATCGGCGTGGACGGCCACTCGTATCACGTGGAGGCGATCACCCCCGAGGCCTTTGACGGCGTCGACATCGCGCTCTTTGCCGGCACCGAGGGCGAGAAGGGCGCGGCCGTGACCTATGCCGCCGAGGCCGTGAAGCGCGGAGCGCTCGTGATCGACAACGGCGCGGACTTCCGCATGGACCCGGATGTGCCGCTCGTCGTCCCGGAGGTCAACCCCAAAGACGCCAAGAAGGCCTTGAAGGCCAGGGGCATCATCGCGAACCCGAACTGCTCGACCATCCAGATGGTCGTGGCCCTGGCGCCCATCCATAAACTCTTCAAGATCAAGAAGGTCGTGGTGGCCACCTACCAGGCGGCCTCGGGCGCCGGCAGCAAGGCCGCGCAGGAGCTTTTTGACCAGACCCGCAGCGTGCTCGACGGCCAGGCGGCCGTGCCGCAGGTATTGGACCAGCGCATCGCCTTCAACCTCTTTCCGCACATCGGCGGCTTCGGCGAGGCGGGCTATACCAGCGAAGAGTGGAAGATGGTCAAGGAGACCCACAAGATCTTCCACGACCCCAGGATCAAGATCTCGGCCACGACCGCGCGCGTCCCCGTCAAGACGGGGCACAGCGAGGCCGTGTACATCGAATGCCGCCGGCCCGTGGACATCGATGCGGTCAGAAAGGCGTTCGCCGAGGCGCCCGGGATCGTCGTCGTGGACGACGTTGCCCAGTCGCAGTATCCTTTGCCTGTGGATGCCGAGGGCCGCGACGAGGTCTTTATCGGCCGCATCCGCAAGGACCCGATGGACGAGAAGGCGCTGTGGCTGTGGGTGGTGGCGGACAATCTGCGCAAGGGGGCGGCGACGAACGCCGTGCAGATCGCGGAGCTCTTCGTCAAACGCTGATCCCTTACGTCTTTTTCTTCGCCCCGCGTCTTCTGGTCTCCGTTGTACGACAGAAGGCGCGGGGCCTTTTCATCCCGCCTTCGGCGGACAGGGATGTCCCATGCATACCATTCGATTGACCATTCAATATGACGGCACGCGGTATGCCGGCTGGCAGCGCCAGACGGGGAGGAGGGGCGCCGGCCCGCGTCCCGCGTTCAAAACCATCCAGCAGGAGATCGAAGAGGCCCTTCAAAAGGTCCTGCGGCACAAGGTCTCCCTGGTGGCGTCGGGCCGCACGGATGCCGGGGTGCATGCGTTGGCCCAGGTCGCCCACTTTTTGTCGCAGCACCGGGTCGATACCCAACGCCTCAAGGCGGCGCTCAACGGGATCCTGTCCCGGGATATCTGCGTCTTGGACGCGCGGGAGGCCGGCAGGTCCTTTCACGCGCGCTTCAGCGCGCAGGCCAAGACGTACGTCTATGTCTTGTCGCCCGGCGTCAAGAGGGACGCCTTTCATCTGCCGTGGGTGACCGAGGTGCCCTATGACCTGGACCTGCGGGCCATGCGCCGGGCAGCCGGGGTCCTGGTGGGCCGCCACGACTTTAGGTCTTTTCAGGGGAGCGATCGGGCCGCCCGCGGGTCGGTGACGCGCGTGGATGCGGTCCGCATCAGGGCGAAAAAGGACAAGGGCGGCCTAGCGTTCTTCTCGGGCCGCACCTTTGTCACGATAGAGATCAGGGCGGCAGGATTCCTGCGCGGCATGGTGCGTAACATCGTCGGGACGCTCATCGATATCGGCCGGGGGCGGCTCAAGGCGGGCAGCATGGCGCAGATCCTGCAGGGCCGGGACCGCCGGTTGGCCGGACCGTGCGCGCCGGCAAAAGGCCTTTTCTTGAAGGAGGTCTTCTATTCCTGTTCTTCCTCGCGTTCCCGTGAGGGGCTCCATCCCCGCCGGGGATGGCGCCAGGGAAGGTAAGTGAGGGGGCTCCATGACTAAGGAAGCGCTGGTGAAAGCGGTCAGCAGCCGTTTTTCTTCCCGCTGGGAGTTTTACGGGGCGGTCTTCTTCTGCTCGTGGGTGCTGCTCTTGGTCCCCTCCTGGCCGCGGCTGCCCTATTTCATGGACGCGTATTATCACCTCTCCGTGATGCGCGGTTTTTTGGACGCCGGCGGCTGGGTCGGCAGCGCGTTCTGGGAGGCGGCGCCGGTGGGCCGGCCGCACCTGTACCCGCCGCTTTATCACTTTTTGGGCTGCGGCCTTTTGGGGTCAGGCCTGCCGCTCCTCTTCGTGGCGCGGCTGCTGGAGTTTGCGATCTATCCGCTCTTTCTCTTTGTCTTCTGGCGCGGGGCGCGCCGGCTCGCCTCGGACCGCATCGCCTTTTTGTTCCTCCTTATGCTTTCGGCGAACGTTCCCCTGTATGTGTACGTGATCGACAACGGGCCTTTCACCCTCGCCCTGCTCTTTGGCTTCGGCGCGTACCTCCTGCACCGGGAGGGCCGATGGAAGGGCGCGAGCCTCCTGCTGGCCGCCGCGTTCTACACCCATACGTTGATGGCGGCGCTCATAGCCGCGGCCTTCATCGGCGGTATCGCCCTCGAGGACAAAAAGGGTCTATGCCGGGCAGCGGTATCGATGTCCTTGGCGATCGCCCTCGCCAGCCCCTTATTCGTGCACCAATGGACCTTTCGTTCGTTTTTTCTCCCGCTCAGGGCCCTGGAGTTTTATTCGGCGCAGATGAGCATCCCGCTGTATCTGCTGGCCGGCCTGGGCGTGGTCCGGGCCGTTCAGATGGGCAAGGGCGGCCGTTACTTTGCCATCCTCTATATGGTCCTGGCCGCGCTGTGGTGGTCGAACCGGGACCGCTTCCTCTCGGGTCAGGGGCTCGTCCCCTTGTGTTATTTTGCCGCCACGGCCCTGGACCTTGGCTGGGAGCGGATCTCCGCCGCAAGCGCCTCGGCGCGAAGGGGCTTTTGGCTTCTTCTGGCCGGTGTCTTTTTTGTGGCGACCCCGCAGTTAGAGACTTCAGCGCTGCACCCTTCGATGCGGGTGGAGGCCAACTCTGCCTTGTGGGACATGGGCAGCGCTGAGGGCGTTGCGAACATAAAGGCAAAGACATTATATCACCCCCGTTTCGTGCGCGAGCTGGCTGAAGTGGTCCAAGCCTTGGCGCGGCCGGATGACATCCTTTATTCGAACTTCCCGTATGCCGGGGGCATGGTGGCGGTCCTGGCTCACCGGGCCACGTCCTCCATCATGCTTCCGGAGGTCCTGCCCTGGATATCTTTTGACTCGAAGCGTGCGGCGAGGTGGATCGTCTGGTTTAAGGAGCCCTATCGGGAACCCGGCATGTATCTGGATGATCTCCTGCCCTCTTCCGGCCTCGTCCTCTCGGCAGAGACGGACCTGGCTTGGGTCTTTGAGAACCCGGCGGCCCGGGCCGGCCGGCATGTCCGGGCGGCTACCGTGGGGTGGCCTCTCGTGCTTACCCTCGCGTTCGGCTGTATTTTTGTCTACCTCTTTGAAGAGAACAGGTTGCGCCTTAAAAGTGAAAAATAGGGGTTGACATAATCGGGGTGTATGTTATAATTCCAGTTCCGTGTGGCTTGCAATAAAACGGTGCTTCGCGGGACGGGCAAGCCCCAAGGGTTTCTCATGAAGACCTTTATTCCTAAAAAACAAGAGACGGACTCCGGCCGGCGCTGGTTTCTGGTCGATGCCAAGGGTATCATCCTTGGACGCATGGCGGCTCGGGTGGCCTCGATCATCCGGGGCAAGCACAAGCCTTCGTATACCCCTCACATGGACACGGGGGATTACGTCGTGGTGATCAATGCCCAGAAGGTCCGCGTCACGGGCCGTAAGCTTAAGGAAAAACAGTATTTGCGTTTTTCGGGCTACCCGGGCGGTCTCAAGCGCACGTCGCTGGAGGTCATGCTGAAGACCAAGCCGGCCGAGGTCGTCAGGTCCGCTGTCCGGCGCATGCTGCCGGCAGGGCCTCTGTATCGCGATATGCTCAAAAAGCTCAAGATATACCGCGATGCCGAGCATCCCTTCAAGAAGGTGCACTTCGTCAATCTGGAGATCAAATAGCATGACGGAACAGGGCAGTATTTTCAAGGCAACGGGGAGGCGCAAGGAGGCCACGGCGCGCGTGCGCCTGATCACGCCCGGACAGGGCCGCATCACCGTCAACAAGAGATCCTGCGAGACGTATTTTCTGCGCGAGACGGACCGCCTGGTCATCAACCAGCCGTTCGTGGCGACCAACACGGTCAGCAAGTTCGACGTGCAGGCCCTGGTGGACGGGGGCGGACTCAGCGGTCAGGCGGGCGCTTTGCGCCATGGGATCTCTCGCGCGCTGGGCATGGTCGACACCGAATACCGTTCGGTCCTGCGCAAGGGCGGATACCTCACGCGGGACCCGCGCATGAAGGAGAGGAAGAAGTACGGCCAGAAGGGGGCGCGCAAGCGCTTCCAGTGGACGAAGCGTTAGCGTCCGCTTGACATAAGCCTTTCTAGACCGCCGAGTCTCCTCGGCGGTTTTTTTTCGCCTCGCCGCCGGCCGCGGTGGAGTTTAGGGGCCATGCCGACGGAGGAAGGGGCGGTCCTCGACGAAAAAACCTTGACGTTGCTGCGTTTTTAGCATACCATGAAAAGAAGCGATTTTTTATTTGTCGCCGAGAAAACGAAAGGAAGAGACGCATGGTGCGGGCAGGGATCATCGGGGCCAAGGGGTACGGCGGCGAGGAGCTGGTCGGCATCCTTTTGAACCACCCCCAGGTGCGCCTGACGTATTTAGCGGACAAGCTCGAGAGGCCCGAGCCGATCGGCGCGAGCCTGCCGCAGTTCGCGGGCCGGGTGGGCCTGGACTGTGAGCCTTTCGACGCGAAGACCGCGGTCGAGCGCTGCGACGTTATCTTTCTCGCCCTGCCGCACACGGTATCGATGCAGCTGGCGCCCGCGCTGGCGGTCAGGGGCAGAAAGATCGTGGACCTCAGCGCCGACTACCGGCTGCGCAACACCGCGGTATACACCGCGTATTATAAGCAGACGCACAAGGACAAGGCGAACTTGAAGAAGGCCGTCTACGGCCTGCCGGAGCTGTACCGGGCAAAGATCAAGAGGGCCACCTTCATCGCCAATCCGGGGTGCTACCCGACGGCCGCCATCCTGGGGATCGCCCCGGCCTTGGCAGCGGGGATCGTAGACCCCCAGGACATCGTCATCGATGCCAAGTCGGGCGTGACGGGCGCCGGCAGGAAAGCGAGCCTCGAGTTCTCCTTCAACGAGCTCCACGCGGACTTCAAGGGGTATCGTTTCCTGTGCCACCAGCATGCCCCGGAGATCGATCAGGAGCTCTCGCGGCTCGCCGTCAAGAAGATCAGGGCCGTCTTCTGTCCGCACTTGCTGCCGGTGCGCCGGGGGATCCTGGAGACGATCTACATGAAGACGAAGAAGGCCGCCTCCCTTGATACGATCCACGGCCTGTATAAAAAGTTCTACAAGACCGAGCCCTTCGTCCGGGTCCGGGACAAGGGGGTCTTGCCCCAGCTCAAGCACGTCGTGATGACGAACTTTTGCGATATCGGCCTTGCCGTCGATCCGGCCCTGAAGCGGCTCGTCGTCGTCGCGGCCATCGATAATCTGCTCAAGGGGGCTTCGGGTCAGGCCGTCCAGAACATGAACCTGATGTGCGGCTTTCCTGAGTCCATGGCACTTCTATGAATCTTATCCTGAATTCGGGGCGTCTTGCGCAGGGATTTCTGGCGGCCGGCCTGGCGGCCGGCATCAGGCGCCGGGGCCGGCGCGACCTGGGGTTGTTGTATTCCAAGGCCCCGTGTGCGGCCGCCGCCTTGTTTACCTCTAATAAGATCCAGGCAGCGCCTCTCTTGGTGAGCCGCCGGCATCTGCGCCGCGGAAAGGTCCGGGCCGTGATCGTCAACAGCGGCAACGCCAACTGCATGACGGGCACGCCGGGTATCCGTGCGGCCCAGGCGATGGCCTCTGCGGCGGCCGCGGCCCTGAGGCTCAAGCCGTCGCAGGTGCTCGTCGCGTCCACGGGGATCATCGGCCGGCAATTGCCCGTCGAGGAGATCGTGCGCGCGGTGCCCAGGCTGGCGGATGCCCTTCATGAGCGCGGCCTCTCTGACATGGCCGAGGCGATACGCACGACGGATACCTTCAACAAGGAGGCGACGGTCTCCTTTTTCCTCGGCGGCAGGCGCGTGACCGTGAGCGGCATCGCCAAAGGCGCGGGGATGATCGCCCCGCAAATGCGGCTGGCCACGATGCTCTCTTTTATCGTGACCGACGCCGCGATCGCGTCCCGGGTCTTGAAGAAGGCCCTGGCGGACGCGGTGGCCGGCTCCTTCAATGCCATCACCGTGGACGGCTGCATGAGCACGAACGACATGGTCGTGGCGCTGGCCAACGGGCAGGCCGGCAACAGGACGATCACGGCCGGCTCGCGGGATCACGCCCGGTTCTTGAAGGCCCTGCGCTGCGTCGCGGCCGCGCTCGCCCGGATGATCGTCAAGGACGCAGAGGGGGCGACGAAGTTCATCACGATCGACGTGAAGAGGGCGGGGAGTGACGCCGCAGCCGAGGCCTTTGCCTTTGGCGTCGCGAATTCCACGCTTTTTAAGTGTGCGATGTTCGGCGCAAACCCCAACTGGGGCCGCATCGCCGCGGCGCTGGGGGCGGCCGGCGGCCGCCTGGATTGGCAGAAGGTGACGATCGCGCTGAACGGCGCCGTCGTCTTCAGCAAGGGGCGGCCCGTCGCGTCCGTGAGGCGCGGCATCCTGAAGGGCCGCGATGTCCACGTCGTGATCGACCTGGCCCGGGGGCACGGCGCCAAGCGCGTCTGGACCTCGGACCTGTCGTACGGATACGTCCGGATCAACGCGGAGTACAATTGACGAAAAAGGGGTAGGCTATGGAGGAAGCGATCAAAAAAGCGGATGTCTTGATCGAGGCCCTGCCGTATATCAAGAACTTCCGGCACAAGACATTTGTCTTCAAGTACGGCGGCAGCATCCTGGGGGAGGAGTCGATCCGCAGGAGCGTCTTGGAGGACCTGGTCTTTTTGTCGTTCATGGGGATCAAGACCGTCCTCGTGCACGGCGGCGGGCCCAACATCTCCGATAAGATGCGCAAGATCGGCAAGAAGACCGAGTTCGTCGACGGCATGCGCGTGACGGACGCCCAGACCCTGAAGGTCGTCGAGGAGGAGTTGAACGAGTTGAACCGCATGATCGTCAAGGAGGTCGCCCAGATCGGCGGTTCGGTCGTGGGCCTGAGCGGCAAGGACCACGGCATCCTCCGCGCCCAGAAGATGCCCTCCAAGGTCGACATGGGTTTTGTGGGCGTGGTCAGCGGCGTCGCCGCCGATGAGGTCGACAAGGAGCTCAAGAACCACGCCCTGGCGGTGATCGCGCCCATGGGGGTCGACGAGAAGGGCGTCGTCTACAACATCAACGCCGACGAGGCGGCCTCCAAGATCGCCGCGGCCCTGGGGGCCGAGAAGTTCGTCCTTTTGACGAACGTGCGCGGGGTCATGCGCGAGCCCGAGGACCCCGATTCGCTGATGGGCAGCCTGCACCTCAAGGACATAAAGTCCCTCATCACGCAAAAGGTGATCCAGGCGGGGATGATCCCCAAGGTGAACGCCTGCATCGACGCCCTGAAGGGCGGGGTCAAGAAGACGCACATCATCGACGCCCGCATCCCGCACGCGACCCTCCTGGAGATCTTCACGGACATGGGCATCGGGACCGAGATCGTAAAATAACAGGACACGCTTTCCCATGACGAAAGAAGACATTTTTCAAGCCTACGGCGCGTTCCTCATGCCGACCTACACGAAGGTCCCGCGGATCTTCGTGAAGGGCAAGGGCATGAAGCTCGTCGACATCGACGGCAAGGAGTACGTGGACTTCTTCCCGGGATGGGGGGTGGGCAATGTCGGCCACTGCCACGCGGCGGTCCTGAGCGCGGTCCGGGACCAGCTCGGGAAGTTGATCCATCTGCCGAACAATTATTTCCATCCGTCGCAGGCGAAGCTGGCCGCGGCGCTGATCCGCGCTTCTTTTCCGGGCAAGGTCTTCTTCGGTAACTCGGGCGCCGAGGCGAATGAAGCGGCCATCAAGCTCGCCCGGGCCTGGGGCGCGGCCGGTCCCGGGGCGCCGCGCTACGAGATCATCACGTTCCAGAACGCCTTTCACGGACGGACGCTGGCAACGATCACGGCCACGGGCCAGGCGAAGTACCAGAAGGGTTTTGAGCCGCTGGTCGAGGGCTTTGTGACGAACGTCGCCTTCAACGACTTTGCGGCCGTGCAGAAGGCCAAGACCGGCAAGACCGTCGCGGTCATGATGGAGTTGGTCCAGGGCGAAGGCGGGGTCCAGGTGGCCGCGCCTGATTTTGTCCGCCAGGTCCGGGATTTCTGCACGGCGAACAGATTGCTTTTGATCGTCGATGAGGTCCAGACCGGCATGGGCCGGACCGGCAAGATGTTCGGGTATCAGCATTACGGTATCACCCCCGACGTCATGACGTTGGCCAAGTCGCTGGGCGGGGGGCTGCCTATCGGCGTCGCGGTCGCGCACAAGGATATCGCCGATACCCTGAAGCCGGGGATGCACGCCTCGACCTTCGGCGGCGGGGCGGTCGTCTGCCGGGCGGCCCTGGGGGTCATGAAGGCGATCCAGAAGGACAAGATGCTGGCCAACGTCAGCCGCATGGCGCCGTACCTCTTCGAGCGGCTCGAGGCCCTGAAGAAGAAACGCGCGGTCATCAAGGAAGTAAGGGGTCTGGGTCTCATGATCGGCGTCGTCTTGAACACGCCCGGCGCACCGGTGTACGAGGAGTGTCTTGAGAAAGGACTATTGATCAACTGCACCCACGAAACGGTCTTGAGGCTGATGCCGGCCTTGTCCGTCACAAAGAAGCAGGCGGATTTCGCGCTCGGGGTGCTCGACGAAGTGTTGGGGGCTTTATGACGACGGTCAACAAGGACTTTCTCACAGTGACGGATTTTTGCGCCGAGGAGATCCTGAAGATCTTCGAGGTGACGAAGGACTTAAAGAAGGACCCGTTCCGGGACGCCTTCAAGAATAAGGCGGTGGGGCTCATCTTCCAGAAGCCGTCCCTGCGCACGCGCGTCTCGTTTCAGGTGGGCGTCTGGCAGCTCGGGGGCCAGTGCATGTCCTTGAGCCCGGCCGAGGTCAATATCGGCGTGCGCGAGTCCGTCAAGGACGCGGCCAAGACCCTGTCGCGGTATCTCAACCTCGTCATGGCGCGTGTCTTCAGGCACAAGGACGTCGAGGAACTGGCGGCGCACGCGACGATCCCGGTCATCAACGGCTTGAGCGATCTGTATCACCCCTGTCAGGCGTTGGCGGATATCTTCACCGTCTACGAGAAGAAGGGGCGCCTCAAGGGGTTGGCCATGGCTTTCATCGGTGACGGCAACAATGTCTGTTCTTCGCTCCTGCACGCGGCCTCGATGCTCGGCATGACCATACGGGTGGCCAGCCCCAGGGGGTTTGCCCCGCACAGAGAGGTCCTGGCCTCGGCGCAGGTCCTGGCATCCGCGACAGGGGCCCGGATCCTCGTCACGCCCGACTCCAAGGCGGCGGCGCAGGACGCGGACGTCCTGTACACGGACGTGTGGGCGAGCATGGGCCAGGAGCGGGAGGCCGGCCGCCGGGCGAGGATATTTAAGAAATTTCAGGTCAACGAAGGGCTCGTGGCCTTGGCCAAGAAGGATTGTCTTGTCATGCATTGTCTTCCGGCGCACCGGGGCGCGGAGATCACGAACGAGGTGATCGACGGGCCCCGCTCCGTGGTCTTCGACCAGGCGGAGAACCGCCTCCACGTGCAGAAGGCCATCATGATGAAGCTTCTGGGCAAGTGATTATCGCGGCATGAGGAGACGTATATGAAAAAGGTTGTCTTAGCATACTCCGGCGGGTTGGACACCTCCTGCGCCATCAAGTGGTTGAGCGAGCGGGGGTGGCACGTCATCGCCTACATCGCGGACGTCGGGCAGGGGGAGGATTTTGCCGCCGTCAAGAAGCGCGCGCTCAAGACGGGCGCGGCCAAGGTCATCGTCGGTGACCTCAAGAGAGAGTTCATCGACGATTTCATCCTGCCGACGCTGCAGGCCAACGCCGCCTATGAAGGCAGGTATCTCTTGGCCACGGCCTTGAGCCGGCCCTTGATCGCCCGGCACCTCGTGGAGACGGCGCACAGGGAGAAGGCCCCGGCCATCTCCCACGGTTGCACGGGAAAGGGCAACGACCAGGTGCGCTTCGAGGTGACGGCGCGGATCCTGGACCCGAAGATCGAGATCATCGCGCCGGTCCGGGAGTGGCAGTTCACGTCCCGGGAGGAAGAGATCGACTATGCGAAGGCCCACAAGATCCCGCTCAACGTCTCCAAGAAGAAGGTCTACAGCATCGACAGGAACCTGTGGGGCGTCAGCATCGAGTGCGGAAGATTGGAGGACCCGTGGCAGGAGCCGCCGGCCGACGCCTACCGGATGACCGTCGATCCGGTCAAGGCGCCGGGCAGGCCCGCGTACGTCACGATCGCCTTTGAAAAGGGCGTGCCCAAAAAGCTGAACGGCAAGGCGCTCGGCCTGGAATCTTTGATCGTTGCCCTGAACAGGCTCGCCGGCAGGCACGGTGTCGGCCGCGTGGACATGGTCGAGAACCGGCTCGTGGGGATCAAGTCCCGGGAGATCTACGAGTCTCCGGCGGCGACGTGTCTCTACGCGGCGCATAAGGATTTGGAGACCCTCGTCCTCGACAGGGAGCTGTTGCACTACAAGCAGTCCCGGGAAGGGCTCTACGCTCAACTGGTCTATTACGGGTTGTGGTACACGCCGCTCAAGGCGTCCATCGACGCGTTCGTCAAAGAGACGCAGAAGAAGGTCACGGGCACGGTGCGGCTCAAGCTCTATAAGGGCGGCTGCG
>Ga0307419_10000367_pt1 | contig 22426 bp, 18 predicted proteins | sample SalMarWE160230MG_2_FD_202512 | JGI IMG/M metagenome (GOLD analysis project Ga0307419, IMG submission 202512) | Salt marsh sediment microbial communities from the Plum Island Ecosystem LTER, Massachusetts, United States - WE1602-30 | ecosystem: Environmental > Aquatic > Marine > Intertidal zone... | reverse complement strand
TGTTTCTCCAGGGATGTCTGCTCCGCCCTTCTTCCATTGGTAGGTTGGTGTTGTCCCTCCGTTGACAGGTGTAGCTGTAAATGTGACCGATGTACCTTCACAGATCGCTCCGGAAGGAACGGCTGCTATACTAACACTGGCAGGCAGATTTGGATTAACCGTTATATAATCTTCTTTCTCTTCATAATCAGATCCCCCATCATCTGTCACGGTAAGACTGACTGTGGCAGTTCCTGACACGGAGTAGGTTACAGTATGCGGCCCATCTCCTATGGCTGTGGGAGGTGAAGCTCCTGTCCCAAAATCCCAGCTATAGGTCACCGAACCTGTTGTATCGGAAGAATTATTAGTAAATACAACACTGGACCCACTGCATACGGTTGTAATATCAGCATAGAAATCTGCAGTCGGCTGCGCCCAGCCATTCATTGACATTAACAAAAAAAGACTAACTAAAAGTAATACTCTGGTCAGTCTTAATTTATTAACATTGTTGATTTTAAAATGAGAAACAGTTATCATTAAAGAAGTATTTAGTGAATTTTCTTCTTAATATTTAAAAGATTTTCGGGGTAAGGACTCTTTAACTTATAAAAACCTTACCTTTAGCGATGCTCCCGCCCCGTCAGTCACATTATAAAAGACTAACAAAACGAGTCAGAGGATACCTGTATCAGACTCAAAGAAGAGCTTCACATTTTCCATTAAACCTTTCTTAGATTTAAACTTTCCCCAGGTGAAATCAGGGAAAAAATTTGAAAAGAATGTTATGCTCAGCCTCTATATAAATACAGACTTCTAATTTATAAAATTTGTTAAAACCCACCTATTTTATTTGACTAACAGCTTTAAATCGTCCGTTAGTGGCACTTTTTATTAAATTAACGAGAGTTCGACATAAAGTTAAAAAGATAATACCATCGACTGATAGATGAAGTTCCCACACAAATCATGATTTGGAGGATGATATATTCAATCAAGGTGAATATATTTCATCGACTCTTAATATACCTTTTGAATTTATAATGACTGATAATATTACCAATATTTAATCACCCATATTTTAAAAGCAATCATGAATAAATTCTTTGTGAAAATAACAAAACAATAATCTGATTATAACCTTAAAAAAACTACTTTTGCCCATACAATACCACGGAAACAATAAATCTGAATTAATAAACTAAAATAGCAATAATGGATTGCATTATAGTTGCCGATAAAGCAAATTGCATTCTTCTTGAAGAATTTGTAGGGAAATTTTCTTCTCTCAATCTTATCGATACATTTAGTGATTCAACATCAGCGAGAAACCAATTATCAAAACAACAGGATATTGAGCTTGTCTTTCTTGATCTTGAGACACTCGAAATGGACAGCTTCGATTTTATAACTAGTCTCGACTATAGACCTAATATTATAATGGTATCATCCGGTGATCAAAATGCCCTGAAAGCTTTTGATCTCAATGTTGTTGATTATCTGCTTAAACCTGTCACTTATTCAAGGTTCTGTAAAGCTATTGATAAGGCAATTAGGTATTATTCATGTAAGGAAGTCAGCAATAGCAGTGATAATGAGATATTTATTAAGAAAGGATCAGCATTAGCTAAGTTGAAAATTAAAGATATAATATATGTTGAAGCTCTTGAGAATTATGTTACTCTTAACACTAATGATGAGAGGTTTACGATTCATTTCACCATGAAGGGAATTCAAAATCAACTTCCTTCAGGAGTTTTTATCAGGATTCACCGATCCTTTATAGTTAATAAAAGTATGATCCAAGCTATCAAAGAAAATACCATTGATCTGATTGTTGGAGGCACTTTTAAAAACTTACCACTTGGGAAGTCATTCAGGGATTCTCTTCTGAACAACATAAACCTGCTGGCCAGATAATATCTTTCTTCCCAAATATCAACCCCGTTATCTTATTCTTCAATATTTAATATAATACAATACCTTTTTGTTTATTTGATTTAGCCTAAATAATCTAACGGGAAATATCTGTAAAAAAGCGAGTGAAGCAGGAGGTAATCTAAAAAATTATTTTTGTGCGTATTTTAAGTCTCTAAATTGTTCAGGCTCAATAAATACCAATGCATCTTTAATTATTTCACCTTTGTCGTCTGTCCCATGTAGTTTAATGCCAATATAAGGTATGGTATCCTGATCTATATTTGATATTGGCATAAAAGCATCTTTAATATCATCAAAATCATTCAATTCATCATAATCCTCAACAGGTAAATACAAATGTACGATTAAAACATAATCAGGCTCACTGATCCGGATCAGTACTTTAAGTATTTTTGCCAGCCATAATAATGATGAAGTATTGAAATACTCCAGATCGAGCCTTAAATTGGTAGTTGGCCTGGCTTTTAGAATATATTCTGTCACCCAATTCAATACAGGTTCATAAACTTTGGCTGCATTTTCAGGAATTGACTTGCCAGAGAAAATAAGATCACCTGTCAATTGATTCAATTCAATTTGTGGAGTCTTTGGGGTCTGCTCAATTATTAAACTATTAAATTCGTCCATCTTCAGTACTTTCAAGGGCTTTAAAAAAATGTTGCCTGGTTAGTTAATAAAACATTTGTAAAATTATAGTCTGCTGATGTAAATTTAAAATTCTTTATCAAAAACTAAAGTACGATAATCAATTTATTTGTCTGTTCGTCAATGAATTTAATGAAAGTATCACCAATATTTTCTAAAACGGCTTCAGGGATTTATTATTTCACCTTGAATAAATTAGTGGTCAAATATTTCTCTCCTCTATCTGGGAAAATGACTACTATTACTCCAGATATAATTTCCCTGGCTACTTCAATAGCAGCATACATAGCTGCTCCGCTACTCATTCCAACAAAAATTCCTTCATTTTAAACTATCTGTCTTGTCATTTCAATTGCAGCTTCTGTTTCAACCATGATTGTCAATTTTACCATTTGTTTGGATTCACATGATTTATCCTGACAAGAGGAGTATTCCCAATGGTTTGTAAGATGTTTTCGTATATCATAGTGCAATTATGAAATTTGTATCCTTTAAGCTATACCAATTAAATAATGAAGCAAAACAATGTTTTATACCTAATCAGATTTTAGATAACAAATTAAAGGTAGAAATAAATTATTAGTTTATCATTTCTCTTAAAAGTGTAACCATTAATATCTATTAAGGAGACCAGGAATAAAAGCCAACCATCTGAGCCTGAATTTAAAGATAGAGCATGGACTAACTATTCTTTTCATTTCCTACTAGCGATTATGAGCCAGACATTAAAAAATTAAAGAAGCAGCACTTCATGATTGAAATGTCTGGCTGCAATACGAAGTAAGGTCTGATGTGACTTGCTAAAGGAAGGAAATACCGCTGTAATAAATTCCATAAGAATATTTGAAATATGTAAATAAAAAATCCGGCAGTTTGGATTGACTTACCGGTGTCCTTTGTTTTATAAAAATATTATCTTGCAGTGTATAATATAAATACGCTTCACCATGAAAAGAACCAAAAACAAACCTAAACTAATCTACAAAGCCATGAGTAATAAACATTATTTCCCTACGCCGTATCCTGCTTATTATTATGGTATTCCTGACAATAAGGTCTATGTAATATATTCAAGCCATTATGAAATATCCAGTGGCAAGATTGGATCTGAATTTGTTATAGCAGAACTTGAAGAATTTTCATATAATTATGATAAAGAGACTTTACTTGTGTATAAGGACAATGATTTATGGCCCTTGACTATGAAAGAAGCTGTTTGTGGCTGGACTCAAAAAATGAAGATTATTAAGACTTATAAAATGGGTGACACTAATTTAACATCTGTGAAAGCAGAAGCAATCTTAGACAAATTGTTTGTAGAGGTAACAACACAAAAATCTATCCAGAAATTGAAAAACTCTACGCCCAACCGCACTAAACCAAAAAACAATAAAAGAAGCAGCATCTCTTGATTGAAATTCGCTGCATTTATGCTTGTGTGTCTGCAATATAAAATGAAGGGAATGCCGCTGTAAATCCGACAACACGCAATAACAGAAGTAAGTATCAGAATAATATTCTGCTCCCCGGTTTAGGGATGACTTATTCCTTTTTATGCTGATCTAAGTGAAGAAAAAGAAGTGAAGACATTGTTATGAGGAAGAAACTATTTGCAGCATGGAAATAATTTATTGACTCCGTTTCGGGACGTAATCTCCCAAAAAGTGCTGAAATAAATCCTAATAAGACAAATACCACTCCAATTCCTGAAGAAATCCATGCAATCCAGTTTAATGCTTTCATAAGTTTAAAGTTAAATTAGTAAAGCTGTACTATATATAAATCATCATTGTGAAAGTAAAAGCCCACGGAGCTGATTTCCGGGGGCCGATAATTATAACATTAAAACTATAAATTAATTTTTATTTTTATTCAGTAAAAGGATTAAGCAGCATATCATAACTACCGCATCAATTACAAACATAAAGGCCAGCATGGTATTCCAATTCTTAATGCCGACTACAAAAAAACCAGTTCCCAATCCGATAAGCGGAAAGATAATCCCCAACAAAGAGTCAAACTTGATCTTCATAATCAATAGTACCCCAATGGAAAAATAAATAATGCCAAAAACCAACATTGGAATTGAATTGGTATCGGATGGAGTTTTAAATATGGGGAGGATATGCAAGACTCCTGTAAGTAATAACAGACCAGCGGCAAGATAACGGATTGGTTTCATTTGATTTATTGTTTAATAAAGCTAATTTACTACAACATAAACAAAAAGTCAAATATATTTTGGCAAGTCGATTAGCTAAAAATAAATAGTATGTAACATTATAATAAAAAAGCTTCCGTTGATTATTTTCCGGGATTTGATAATAAATTGCATTCATCAATTAATAGGGCTCAGAACATAAGTATCAGGAAAGCTCGAATTTGAGTCCTGACGGAGCAATAAAAAAACATCCCGCCTTTTCAGGTTGTTTTATATTATGATTTAACTTTGGGGAAATAATCTTATCCCATTGTGAAGAATAAAATCCTGTTATTCCTTATATCCGGTTTTCTTGTTTCTGCTAATACCGGAGCACAGATTCATCTGCTGCGTAATTATGACCTGGCCAGATCAATTGCAAGTAAGTCGGGAAGATTAATAGTAATGGACTTCTGGGCGTCATGGTGCCACCCTTGTAAAGATATGGATGTGGAACTATGGCAGAACCCTGAGGTTCAAAAATTTGCAACTTATTTTGTCGGAGTAAGGATTGACGTTGAAGCCGAAAAAAACCTTGTAAAAAAATACAGGGCTAACTCAATCCCGAAAGTAATAATCGCTACTGTAAATGGCGATATTATTTGGGAACGGGAGGGTTATGACGAAGCGAACACTTATTTCCGGATATTTGAATCACTCCCTTCAGGTGTTGATGAACTGAATAAACAGTTGCAGATACTTGCCACAAATAAAAATGACTTTCAGTCCAATTATTCTGCCGGACTTGAATTTCAGCGCCTGGGCATTATAAATAAAAACAAGCAATTGAAAAGTGCATTTCTGAAAAATAGTGATATCTATCTGCAGAGAGCTATAAAACTCAGTACCGACTCATTGCTTACAGAGCAAATAGAACTGAAATCAATAGCCAATAAGGAACTCCTGGATCAGCTTGATAATTGAAATAACTGATGCCAGCGGCATCCAAGTCCAATATCCATGGTCATATCCATAGTAGGTATGGTTACAAAGGGGACAACACCGGAGGTGTTGAAGAAACACTAAATAAACAGATATTCTTGTTTAAATTATCTGTAAAAATGCTGGAATTATTTAGACGCCCTTTTCACATAAATGTCCCCATGCATGTTTTTCATCATTATCTCAGGACCTCCCCCGTTTATTTTTCCGGAGACCCAGTCATCCTTTTTTATCTTATACATCCCTTTGTCTTCTGTCTTGTCTATTTTGGGAGTTGTCTTATTTATTTCTACTTCAAAATCACTGAATATGTCTCCGTTATCAGATTTTAATTTCAGATTTGCCTTTGTATCTGCCGGGAAAGTCACATCCACATCCCCGTTCAATGTGGAAAATGCCATCGGAGAAGCAGGATCAACGCTTTTAAACGTTACTGTAACATCTCCGTTTATGGTATTTGCAACAACAGATCCGGAGATATTTGTAAGTCTGATCATATCGTTTACATTCTTCACCTCAAGTTCTCCTGTTATATTATCAACTATAATACTCCCATTGTTTACTGTCCCTAAATTAAGTTTCACATTCTGTGGTATTTTCATATCAAGGTTAACAGCCTTCATAGGATTGCCTGATTGTACGGTAACAACATTGTCAAGTTCCCTGGCTGTAACTTCATAGCCGCCCGATGTCGAAATTCTATTCATACCCTCTCTGGTTGTTAACGATTGTTTTTCTCCATCATCATCTGAGGTTACATCGATGATGATATCTTTCCCCTCATAGCTTGTAACTTCAATGGAGCCGGTCACTAAATGTACTTTAAGTGTATAAGGTTTACCCGGACTGCTCAGTGGAACAACAAGCTGTTCAGATGGTGTCTGCTGGGCAGACAAATTCATTGAAATTGCCAGGCACAGTATTACCGGGCTAAAAATTTTCATTCTTTTCATAACATTATAGATTAAGATTGTCTTTTTATATAAACATTCCCATTAAGTGTTTCAAATTTAAAAAGGCTGCCTCCCTTGCCAAAACGTACACTGGTTGAGCTGTTAAGTTTATAAACTCTCCTGCCGTCAGATTTATCCTGTATTTTTACAACCGTTGCCGGCTGCAACTGCGTATCGGGAAAATCTGTAAACAGATCTCCGTTCATACTTTTAAACCGGATATCAGCTGAAAGATCCGGTTTGTAGCTCACATTAATGTCGCCGTTAATCGTATAATAAGAGGATTCTTCGGAAGGATTTGTGAGATAATCAACTGATATATCTCCATTTACGGTATGAGCATAAGTAGTTCCTTTTGCTCCGGAAATAGTAATTCCTTCATTAACATTATTTATATGCAAGGTACCTTTAACATTCTTAACTGAAATATCCCCATTGTTAACTGTTGAAATGTGCAGGCTCATATTTTCAGGCACCTTTACAACAAAATCGACATTAAATTCATAGTCTATCCTGCGGTTATTATTATGCCAGTTTTTGCGCGGTCGCGAATCAAAAGGCTCTGCGATATAGGCGATTATTGTATCCGGCTTTTGATCAAAGGCGAGCCTGAATTCTTTTTTACCTGCTTCAAGTATTTTATTGTTATCAGCGGAAATGGTCTTGTCCATTTCAACGGTCACTTTGTTTCCCGAAATACCCTCAATCCTAATAAAACCGGAAATGTTATAGATGAATAAAGTACATTTACCCGGATCACCGGAAACTGTGAATTCCTTGTTTAATTTCTCTTTAAATTCCTGTCCGAAAGCCTCGCTGAGAGTACTTGTGATCATTAATACTATAACAAGGCAGATTAGATTTCTTTTCATGGTTTGTTTGTTTTATAATTAAATCAATTGACTTATACTATTCTCTATATTTGTTTTAACCATCTGGTTGAGGTCTTTCTTATTAAGTAGTTCCTTAAGAGACGGAACAGAACTTTTTTCGTGGAGCTTAACCATAACATCTGCTATTGCCGATTGCAAAAGGGGTGATTCCTGGAGTGAGATACTCCTTACAAGTCCTTCACGTACCACGGGTAAATCAGAAAATTCGACCAGCGCCTCGAGAGTAACAAGTCGTACATTTACATTTGGATCTTCATTCAATGTTGTAAACAGGGCATCTATGACCTTCTTGTCAACCCTGTTTATTTCATAAGAATATGAAACTGCCCGTATTCGTTGTGAAGCTGACGGATTTTGCAAAAGTGAAAGCATCATTAATTGCTTAACCTCTGAAACCTGAAGAACAAGAGAATCAATTTGCCTGTTAAAAGCAATCGCAGACCTATGTGGTTTAGGTAATAGATAACCTATAAGGAGCCCTGTTATAATCAAATAAATGCTAAATGCAAAACGTGGCTGAACCTGCAGGGTAATATTTTCAATCAGCCGGTTTATCCATTTCTTAACAACAGACAGGAAGCTTTTCCTCATGTTTATTTTATTCTGGTAATCAAGAAGCATTGTATTAAATCTGGTATGTAATGCTTCAGAGGGTTCCGGTTGAGGGATCTCACCCATCAGCTCCCAGACAGCTTTCATGTTCTCTAATTCGGCCTTACAATCCTGACATATTGATAAATGTTCCTCAATTTCGTGTTGTATTTCTTTATCCGGATCTCCTGTAAGCAATAATGTAAGCCTGTTTCTGCATTCACTACATTTCATATCCTTCATTTTAATTCTCAATTTTCAAATAATTACTCTTAAGCTCATTTAATGCACGATGAATCCTTACTTTTACAGCTCCTTCCGTTATATTCAGCACCCTGGCTATTTCAGAATATCTAAGTTTCTGGTACCTGCACATAACAAGAAGTTCACGATTTTTATAGCTAAGATTATTCATTGCTGTTTCAAGGAGTTCAAGTTTTTGTTGTCGGTCCAGCTGATCATCAGTAAGTTGTCCGCCAGAGATTCTCTCCTCAAAATCTTTAAGCTGCAGGCTGTTATGGGAAGGTGTCTTACTGTTTTTTTTATGATGATCAAGTATCAGATTCCTTGCAACATGATACATCCAGATTCGGAATTCACCTGAACCTGTAAAAGCTTTTCGATATTTAAGCATTCTTAAGAACACATTTTGAATCATATCTTCACTAAGCTCTTTCCCCCTGGTCATATGAAGAAAAAAACAATATAACTGCCGATAGTATCTCTCATAAAGCAGACCCATCTTTTGAATGTCACCATCTTTTACCTTAAGCATGAGCTCGTTGTCCGACAGTTTTTCCAAACTTTAGTGCAATTATTATTATAATGCAATTTATACTGGAAACCTATATTTCAGGAAAAGGTTACAGAAAATATTGTTTTATTTATATATGAAGGCTGAAAGGATAAAAGAGGTGCGGTTACTTAGCTTTGTCCTCCGGCAGCCTCCCTATATGCAATTCCTTCTGCGCTTTCGACAAAATATCAAACAGCTGCAGATTGCGCATTTCCTCAACATCCTTGTGTTTATTCACATTCACAATGACTATATCACCCATACCCCTTCCATATTCTCCCTTGAAATCGTAGAAACCTGCGATTATTGTCAATTCTCCCGATTGTACCAGATCCCTGTATTTCTTGTAAGCAATATTTACCTGGTAATCAAGGTTCTTTTCAATGATCCTGGTATGAAGCTTGTCAAAGTCTGCAACAGCATTAGTCTCTTTAATAGAAGGTCTTAAGAAGTCGAGCTCATGCTTAATGTTGTAGGTCTCCTTCTCGAATCCTTTCAGGTATGCTTTTATAGCCCCGCAATCAGAATGCCCAAGGAAAAACAACAAAGGTGTCTTCAGATGATAAATGCCGTAATCGACAGAACCTTCGGTCGACAGGATCTGGTTGCCGATATTCTGAATTGAAAAAACCTTGTTTGAAGTATCAGGCATCAGTGAATTAATTGGGACACGTGAATCGGAACATGTAACAAGTGTAATATATGGTGTCTGCTCAAAACTGAAGCTTTCGAAATATTCGCGGGGATGTGTTTCTGTAAAATAGTTATTGCCTAATATGATTTGTGCAACAATTTCAGGCGTAAGCAATTTTTTTGGCTTTACAGGTGCCTTTTTTATATCAGGTTCTCTCTCACCAATGGCAGTAACAACAACATCGTGGAGTGTATCTCGCCGGCTCACATGCCCGAGTAATTGTTCAATATCCTCGAATCTTAAAATATCACGGACACCTGAATGAGCTTCAGCAACCTTTAATTCAATACCTCTTTTCTTCAGATTCTGCTGTAACCGTTTTACCAACCTTGCTCCGCTGGAATCTATTGTAGCCGAGGTACTTAAATCAAAGATTACGGTTTTCAGTGATGCACCCATCTCTTTAACCTTGGTCCACACGGTGTTGTATACTGTCGCCACATTGAAATATACCAGCGGTGACTCTACCCTGAATAGAAGGATTCCAGGCAATAATTCATTATCGGGATGCCGCTTTATATCAGTATATCTGTTTGTTCCGGGAATCCTGCCAAGGAATGCCACATTGGGACTGGATACATTTCTAATAATCAGTGTCAGTGAAAAAAGTGCAGCTATAAGCACTCCATATAATATTCCGAATATTATTACACTTACAAGCGCTGTCATTGCCACGATGAAATCAAAACTGTTTACTTTGAACAGACGTTTCATCTCTTTAATATCAACCAGACCCTTGATGGCAACAAGTACAATTGATGCCAGTATTACTGACGGCAGATTTTTAAGCAGCCCTGTAAGCAACAAAAGACAAATTGCAATTGCGCCCGATGCCACAACAAGTGATAAAGGGGTTCTGGCTCCTGCCTTATCATTAACTGCCGATTGCGACAAGCCGCCGCTTACCGGGTATCCCTGACCTAAAGATGTGGCAAGGTTGGCAACACCCAGTGCAAGCAGCTCCTGTCTTGCATCAATATCGTAGCCATTCTTTTGAGCCATTGTTTTTGCTGCAGAAACACTTTCAATATAAGCCAGCAGGAAACAGGCAAATGCCAGGGGAATTATTTTTCCAATATCTTCGAGGTTCAACGTTGGAAGACGCAAATCTGGCAAACCACTTGGTAGAACACCAACGGTTTTGAAATTCATCGAGTCAAGCGGCGTAAATGACATTATGATTACTGATAATGCCACAACTATAATTGCGACAGGTTTGCCCGGAAATAATTTATCTCCTGTAACGAGCAGAGCAACTGCCACAATGCCAAATATCAAAACATATATATTTGTATCCGGCAGCTGGTTAAAAAGAACTGCTAACCGGTCGATAGAACTCTCTCCGCCACCGGGAACGCCAAAAAGCTTTGGCAGCTGAGTCAGCGCTATTGCTATCGCCGCACCGGCTTTAAAGCCCACCAGGACAATTTCGCTTATAAAGTTTATTATGCTGCTAAGGCGAAGCAGATAAGCCAGGATGCTCATAAAGGCAAATATCAGGGCTGACAATGATGCCAGATCTACCCATCGCTGAACGTCGCCGCCTGCCATATCTGCAAGTGTCACTCCAATAAGCAGTGAAATTGCTGAAGTCGGACCAACTGCCAGCTGCTTCCCTGTTCCCAGCATGGCATAAAACACACCTCCTATCAGATATCCATAAATACCATATTGCGGCGGTAATCCTGCCAGTGTTGCATACGCAAGTGCAACAGGTATTGCATAAGCCGCAAGAGTAAGTCCTGATACAGTATCACTGCCAAATAGTTTCAAATTATAACCCGGGAGCCATTCCAGGACAGGAATGCGTTTGATCAATCCCTTTTTAAAAGAGTCTTTATAGTCCATATTGGATAGTATTGAAATACTGATCACCTCATAATACCAAAGTAATATAATTCAATGGATTATACAAGCTATTAATTGAATTAATGATAATATTACTCGAGGAGCAGGGAATGCTTGATTCAGTAATTGACTATCATAAGAAAAAAAATTGCCTCTGGTCCAAAAACATTGTAACTTGTAAAATGAATACTGGTTAAGCTGAATTTTGTGACCCGGGAAGCACTGAAAAGGAATAAACTGACCGCACTGAGTGAAACAGGAGGAAGTTTAAGTATTTTTCTTATTTATTGAACTACGGAGCGGTTCCTTCAACTTTTTAAACCACCTGAAACGGTTTATATCTTTCTCATTGTTTTGATATCATCTCTTCTCACCTTTCCAAAATGATTCTTTATCTTGCGGACCGTGATTCAGAATCATCATGCCGCGCAGAGAAGATATAAATAAAGTGATGATAATAGGTTCAGGACCGATAATCATCGGACAGGCCTGTGAATTCGACTATTCAGGAACACAGGCCTGTAAAGCATTACGTTCGTTAGGTTATAAGATCGTGCTTGTCAACTCCAATCCAGCAACGATCATGACAGATCCCGGAATGGCAGATGTAACGTATATTGAACCCCTTAATGAATATGCCCTCACCGAGATCATTAAGAAAGAACGTCCTGATGCCCTGCTGCCTAATCTTGGAGGTCAGACAGGGTTGAATCTCTCTTCGCTGCTTGCAAAAAAAGGCATTCTGAAAAAATACAATGTAAAGGTCATAGGTGTCAATATTGACGCCATAGAACGTGGTGAAGACCGGACGGCATTCAAGGAGACCATGAACCGTCTAGGTATCGAAATGCCAAAGAGCAAGGCGGTCAACAGCGTTGAAGATGCAGAGATTGTGGCCGCTGAGCTTGGTTATCCTGTTGTTATACGTCCTGCTTACACAATGGGAGGCACGGGCGGCGGACTTGTATATAACCTTGAGGAATTACAGATAATTGCAAGCAGGGGACTAGCTGCAAGTATAGTGAACCAGATCCTCATCGAGGAATCTGTTCTTGGCTGGGAAGAGCTGGAGCTTGAAGTAGTCAGAGATGCCAAAAACCAGATGATAACTGTCTGTTTCATAGAGAATGTCGATGCCATGGGCATTCATACGGGTGATTCCTACTGCACTGCACCAATGCTGACTATATCGGAGCAACTTCAGAAACAGCTCCGGAAATATTCATACGATATAGTTGAGGCTATACAAGTAATAGGGGGAACAAACGTACAGTTTGCGCATGATCCCGAAACAGGCAGGGTGGTGGTTATTGAAATCAACCCGCGAACGTCAAGGTCTTCTGCTCTTGCTTCTAAGGCAACCGGATTCCCCATTGCCTATGTCTCATCGCTGCTTGCAGGAGGACTTACACTTGATGAAATACCATATTGGCGGGAAGGAACGCTCGATAAATATACACCCGGCGGTGATTATGTCGTTGTAAAATTCGCACGCTGGGCATTTGAGAAATTTGACGGACTCGATGATAAGCTCGGCACACAGATGCAGGCTGTAGGTGAAGTTATGAGTATCGGGAAAAATTATAAAGAGGCTTTCCAGAAAGCAATAAGGTCGCTTGAAATCGGCCGGTATGGACTTGGATTTGCCAATGACTTCAATAAGAAACCTCTTGATGAACTGATGGCCCTGCTTAAGAATCCCTCGAGCGAACGGCAGTTCATAATGTACGAGGCATTGCGTAAAGGCGCTGACATTGAGGAACTTCATAAAAAGACTCACATTAAGTCCTGGTTCATTCAGCAAATGAAGGAGCTGGTTGAGGAGGAAGAGAAGATACTTACTTTCAGGGGGAAAATGCCTCCTGATGATGTCCTGTTACAGGCAAAAAAAGATGGATTTGCTGATAAATATCTTTCAAAGCTGCTGGGTATACCGGAAAGGGAAATCAGGGAAAAAAGGATTTCACTGGGATTAAAGGAATCGTGGGAACCTGTTCCTGTCAGCGGTGTTGAAAATGCCTCATATTATTTCTCAACTTACAATGCTCCCGACAAGGTCGAGGTTAGCAGCAGGAAAAAGATAATGGTGCTGGGCGGCGGTCCCAACAGGATAGGCCAGGGAATCGAATTCGACTATTGCTGTGTTCATGCAGCCTTTGCCATACGTGATGCAGGATACGAATCGATAATGGTTAACTGTAATCCCGAAACAGTATCCACCGATTACGACACCTCCGATAAGCTCTATTTCGAGCCTCTCACTGCCGAAGATGTGCTGAGCATCTATGAAAAGGAAAAGCCTGAAGGGATTATTGTCCAGTTCGGAGGACAGACCCCTCTTAACCTCTCCAGAGAACTATCCGAGGCAGGTGTGAAAATACTTGGAACAACACCTGAGACCATTGATCTTGCTGAAGATCGTGACCGTTTCAGGCAGGTAATAACAAGACTGGGTATCCCCCAGCCTGAATCAGGAATGGCCGGGAACCTTGAGGAGGCTCTGGCAATAGCTAAAGAGATTGGGTATCCCCTTATGATAAGGCCATCATATGTGCTTGGAGGCAGGGCAATGAAAATAATCCTCGATGAGGATATGCTTGAAGAATATGTGACAAAAGCTGTCGGTGTTTCACCCGACAGACCCCTTCTTCTCGATAAATTCCTTGAAGATGCAATTGAATCGGAGGCAGATGCAATATCGGACGGAACAGATGCTTTTGTTCCTGTAGTGATGCAGCATATAGAATATGCCGGCATCCATTCCGGCGATTCAGCCTGTGTAATCCCTCCTGTTGTGATAGAGAAAGAACATAAGAAGACAATCTATGACTATACCCGGAGGCTTGCAATGGAATTAAATGTTATTGGGCTTATGAATATCCAGTATGCAATATATGAGGATGTGGTATATATCCTGGAAGCCAATCCGCGGGCTTCGAGGACCGTTCCCCTTGTTTCAAAGGTCTGTAATGTTTCAATGGCAAGGATTGCCACACAGATACTCCTGGGACAAAAACTGTCTGATTTTAACCTCAGAAACAGGAGTATAAAGCATTATGGAGTCAAGGAGGCTGTTTTCCCTTTCAATATGTTTCCGGCTATCGACCCCCTGCTTGGTCCTGAGATGCGCTCAACCGGTGAAGTGCTTGGCATGGCCGATTCATACGGCATGGCATTTTTTAAATCACAGGAGGCTACTCAATCACCTCTTCCCATTAAGGGAACTGTTCTGATCACAATTGCCGACCGTGATAAAAATCGTATCATTGAATTTGCCAGGAATTTTCGGGATATGGGATTCAATATATTATCAACCGGAGGCACAAAACAATTTCTTGAAGAACAAGGTGTTACAGCAACATTGATCCTGAAGGTCCATGAAGGCAGACCCAATATTATTGATGCTATAAAAAACGGAGAGATTGACCTGGTTGTCAACACACCTGCAGGCCGTTTAAGCGAATATGATGATTCTTACATAAGAAAAGATGCCATCAAATATGGTATACCTTATATTACAACAACATCAGCCGCATTATCCGCAACCGAGGGTATAAAAGAAAGACAGAACGGTAAATATCAAGTAAGGTCTTTACAGGATTACCATTCTGCCATAGAAGACTGATCTTTCCAGCCTGATCTTTATAATTTCTGCCTAAAAAAAAGATGAGTTATTCTTTTTTACTTTTCAGTTCATTAATCTTGTCATCCTTCTTTTTTCCTTCTTCCTCCAGTTTGGCGATTTTTTTGTTCAGATCATCAATATTGCCGTTAAGTTTGGTTACGTCCTCTTTAAGTCCTGCTAACTGTTTCAGCAGATCCTCTTTTTCTGCCTCCAGACCCTTAATTATGGGAGTGTATACCGATTTTGCATAAAACCATGCGGTCAGATATCCTATGATTGCTGCCACCAGTAGCAGGGCTATGATTGTAATTACTGCTCCTGTTACAGATACGAGTTGTATAAATGATAGTGTCATATTATTGTATTTTAATTGTTATTTCAGTCCTTCTGTTCTTAGCTCTCTCTTCTTTGGTAATATAACCTGCAGCAGGCTTACTTTCGCCCAGTGATTCTGTCAATATTTTCCCTGCATCAATCCCCTGGTTTTCAAGATATTTGCCAACAATTTCGGCTCTTTTCAATCCCAGAGCCTGGTTATAATCAGGAGTTCCCACCAGGTCGGTATGACCTGTCACACTAAGCATTGAACCCGGATATTTATCGAGCCATGCCTTAAATTCAGCTACCCTGCTGTCAGTTTGCGGATCACGTTTGAATTTAGTGTTATTAAATTCAAAATAGATCATGAGGTCCTCCGGCATCATTGCTTTAAGCTTCATTAAAGAATCTGCCTTACTGGTACCGGTATCCTCAACTGTAACAACTGCAGCCGGTTTTTTAAGTGCCGGCAAAAGATGATCGTTATACAGCCATGCGGAAACGAAGCACCAGATTACAAATGCAATACATCCAATAATAAGAATTCTCATGTTGATTGTGTTTAGTTACAGATCGGGTTTTGATCCTTACAAGTTAAGAAATTATTACAACATTAATGATATTATAACAGATAATTTAATCTGTAAGGATAGTCTGTTTTTATATTTTCGGCGGAATAAGCTTATACATAACAGGAGTGACCAGTCTTGCAAGAAGAGTGGAGGTTATCAGCCCTCCTATTATCACAAAGGCAAGCGGTGAATAGAGTGCTGACTTGCTCAGTGCAATCGGCAAAAGTCCGCCAATAGCTGTCAGGGTTGTAAGAAGGACAGGAAGAAACCTTATCTCACCGGCCTTTATTATGGCATCATTAAGAGGAGTACCCTGTTCACGAAGCTGATTGGTAAAATCGACCAGCAGGATGGAATTTTTAATCTCAATACCTGTTAAAGCCACAAAACCTATTGCTGCAGCAAATGAGAGAGTATAACCTGTCAGCCATAACATAACCAGGCCGCCGATGACACCCAGAGGTATGACCGAAAGAACAATGAGTGTGCTCTTGAAGGTCCTGAATTCAAGTATCAACACGGCGAAAATCCCAAAAATAGCAATTATAATTGCGGTTCCTATTCCTTCGAAGCTTTCCCGCCTGCTTTCAATCTCTCCGGCTTCAACTATTTTAAATTCCTCCGGAAGCTCCAGTTCCCTGATTTTCGAAAGTATTTCCCTGGTAACCCTGTCAGTATTGAAACCCGTTCTGACGGATGAGGAAACAGTCATCGCTCTTTCATTGTTATAATGCTGTATCAGGGTAGGTGAACTGGAGAATCCGATACTGGCAAGCTGAGATAAAGGGATCTGGGCTCCGGTGAGTGATGCAATATAAACATCATCAAGAATAAGATGATTCTCTGTCATCGTTTCCGGCATCCTGACATTTATCGAATATTCCTTGCCATCCGGATCACGATATTTCCCCGCAGTGATCCCTGCGAGAGCGAGCCTGATGGTCCTGTCTATCTCCGCTGAAGGTACACCGAACATACCTGCCTTTCCCGTATTAACGCTAATCCTGATATCTGTAAGTGACTGGCTGAGAGGGTTTTTTATATATGTTGTTCCTTCATGCTGCCTGAAAATATTCTCGATAACCCCCGAATAATGTTTCAGTGTATCAAGGTTATCTCCTACAAGCCTTACGGCAATCGGGGCATCAACCGGTGAACCGTTTTCAAACTCATTTACATATACCCTTGCATTTACATAAGTGTTCATTGTATCCCGCAGATCGTCAATAAAACTGCCGATATCAGGCACAAGCTCACGTTTAACCTCACAAAGCACCTCCCCGATGGTTGCCTGCTCATGCTTCTGAAATGAATTATAATAGATCATAGGGTTCCCTTTTCCTACATTTGACATGTAATAAACCACCTCAGGTCTGGTACTGAGGACCGATTCGACAAATCTCACAGCTTTATCGGTTTCACTTATATTGCTGCCCCTGGGAGTTTCGACGGTAATAAAAAACTGTGGCAGTCCGGCTTTCGGGAATAGACTGAATCCTACAATGTTGATTATAAAAAGAGAGGCAATAAAAAACAGTGTTGCAAGAAGCAGCATCTTTACCGGATTCCCGAGAGACCAGTGAAGAGCTCGGGAATATGTAAAATCAATCACCCTGTGAAAACCCCTCAGAACAATATTTCCTCTGGGATCAACACCTCCTTTGAGCAATTTACTGGTTATAAAGGGGATTATTGTCAGGGCAACAAAGAGTGATCCCAGGACAATGAAAGTTACCGCTGTAGGGAGCACCCTCATATACTGGCCTGACTTGCCCTGTAGAAACATCAGCGGCAGGAAGGCAAGAATTAGTGTAGCGGTGCAGCCGATAACAGCCGGCCCGATCTGTCTCGTCGCCTGTATAGAAGCCTCAAATGGTTCTGTGCCGTTTCGCACCCATCTTGAGATATTCTCAACAACAACTATTGAATCATCAACCAGCAATCCAAGTGCTATCACAGCTCCTACAATGCTCAGCTGGTTTATGCTGAACCCGGTCAGGTAAAGGCCTGTGATACCAATCAGAACAGAGAGGGGTATGGATATCATAACAATGCCTGAAGACCTGAATCCCAAAGGCAGAAGCGTGATCAGCACAAGAAGAAACGCAAACAGAAAATCACGCTGCAAACGCCCAAGCTTTGATTTCACATTGGCTGACTGATCAAAACCTCTCTCAAGGGTGACTCCGGCAGGCAGCTTCTTCTCAAATGAATCAAAAACATCATAAATTGAATTCCGCATTATGTGGATATTCTGCCCTTTCTTCATGTTTGCGATGATGAAGACAGCCTTTTCCCCGTTATATCTTCCATAATAATTCATATCCTCATACTGCCAGCTGATATCTGCAACATCCTTCAGGTAAAGAACCCGGCCATGTCCTGCACCGACTATCGTTCGCTGTACATCCTCAAGACTTTCATAACTGCCGCTTGTCTTTATATTGAATCTTTTTGATCCTATTTCGATCGTGCCTCCCGGTATGTTGGCATTTTCACTCTGTATCGCACTTAATACCTGGCTAACAGTAACATTCATCTGTGCCATTCTGGGGAGGTCTATTTCAACCCTCAGTTCCTGTTCAGGATAAGCAACCGCATCTGCTTTTCTTATTCCCGGAAGGGCCGATATCTCATCCTTAAGATTCTCAGCCAGTTTTCCAAGTTCTGAATATTCAGCTGTTTCAGATACAATGGCTGCCTGGATGATATTGGTATTGCCTGCCTGTATTTTTAAAGCCTCAACACTGTAGAGATCCTCCGGTAAAGAGGCCATGACTGAATTTATCTGGCGCTGCAGGTCATCAAATTTTATGTCAGGATCTGTCTCGGGTGAAAACTCAATAATGATGATAGCAATATCCTCCTCTATTTCGCTTGTCATCCTGTCAATATCCTCAAGCTCCTTTATGCTTTTCTCCAGTTTGTCCACAACCAGTTCTTCAATATCCGATGGAGAGGCACCCGGGTAAACCGCTATCACCGGGAAAATAGTTACCGGAAACTCCGGATCTGTTGCCTGCGGTATCTTAAAATAGGAATAGATCCCCAGCGAAACCAGAAGAAGAAAGACAACTATTGTGAACTGGTAGTTTTTTACTGCTAATTCCGATATTTTCATAATGCTTGTCTTGCAGGTCTTGCAGGTCTTGCAAGTCTTCTTCAGGCTTATTGGCCTGCACGACTTGCATGACTTGCATGACTATTTTACTATTTCCACTTTCATACCCTCATCCACATAGGCAGCTCCTTCGGTTATTATCTCATTTATACCTTCCGGAATACCTTTCACTGCTATATCGGAACCTGAAATTGTTACAATATCAACTCCTGTTTTTTTAACTGTGCCGGAGTCAGTAACATAATATACAAAGCCCTGTCCCCCTTCTGCTTCAACAACAGCACCTACAGGAATTAAAGTAAGATCCTGTTTACGTACCGGGAATATGTCGACTCCTGCCACAAAGCCTGATGCCAGCCTGTATCCCATACCGTCAAGGCTCAGCTCTGTTTCATATGTGCCGGTCATTGGATCGGCCATCTCGCTTACCTGGTCAACAAAGGCCGGAAACTTAATGCCGGGCCATGCATCGAAAACAACAACAGCTGAATCGCCGGGATTGATCCTCACAACATCCCTGTCGGAAATACCTGATTTCACCTTCCAGAATTCTCCCTTTGTACCGAAAAGAAATACCGGGTAACCTGCCGGAACAAGTTCGTTTTCCTTCACAAGCTGCTTGAGAACAATGCCGCCGCCGGGAGCCTTAATTGTGGAATGAGCGAGGTTGAAGTCTGCGATTTCAAGGTTCGACTTTGCAACATTAAGAGCTGTTGTTGCATTTTGAAACTGCTCAAGAGTAGCAACGGTATCGTTGTAGAGACTCTTTGCACGTGTCCAGTCGCGCAGGGTTTTTTCATACCCGTTCCGGGCAAGATTCACATTGGCATTTATCTCAGCCAGGTTAAGCTCCGCAAGAACATCTCCCTTTCTTACATTGTCCCCCTCATTTACTTTGACACTGGCAACAATACCTCCCGTTTTAAAGGAGAGTTTCAGCTCTTCAGCTGAAGTCAGAATGCCGTTTGAATGAATGGAAACAGCTGTTGACTCCGGAGTAATTTTAACAACTCTTACCCTGATGACCTCTTCCTTTGGACTTATCACTGCATTTTGTCTGCATCCGGCAGTTAAAACGAGGAAGAAGAATATTAAAAATATCGTTCTCTTCATATCAAATTATTTATTCTGTTTTATCTATTGCGGTGATTTTTTCAAATTCAGCAAATGCCGACAGATATTGAAACCTTGAAATAATAAGGTTCTCTTCAGCCTGTGTCATGCTGGTCCTTGCGTCAATATACTCTATCAGGCTTGCCTGCCCTTCACTATATTTTTTTTCCACAATCCTGTAACTCTCACGGGCATTTTTCAGTTGGCTCTCTGCAGCTGTTATTCCCTTATCTGCGGCAGAAAGTTCACTTACTGCATTTATGACCTGTAGTTCAATCTGCTTTTTTACCTCTTCAAGCTGTGTCTCAGCAATCTCTTTCTGTATTATTGCCTGTCGTATCCGGGCTTTGTTTGTGAATCCCTCAAAAAGGTTCCAGGTAAGCACAGCAGATGCCTGCATATAATCCTGCTCCCTGTTGAATTTATATTCCTCGCCCTGGAATCCGTAATCTGCAACAGCAAAAAGATCTGGAAGCTTTTGCGACTGGTTCATTTTTACCTGGAGACCTGATATTTTTTCATAATTCTCAAGTTTCCGGATCTCCTCCCTGTTCTCAAGGGCTGTTAATGTAAAATCATCTGTCAGGGATGAAAGCGAAGGAAACAGCGACGGATGCTGAATAATGATGGTGTCGGCTAATGGCCTGTTTAACAGAAAATTAAAATAAGAACATGCTATTTTACTGTTCTTTTCGGCATTCTGAAGCTCCTGATCAAATTTGTTGAGCTCAGCCTCGGAACGATAAAGATAATCGGCAGTCACTTTGTCGTTACTTATAAGCTTCCTGTTCACCCTTACATTCTCTACCAGGAGTCTGCGGGTGTCAGTAAGCATAGTAAGAATTGCATTGGCCATAACAGTATTATAATATGCCTTTTTTATTTCAGCTGTCAGTTCCCTTCTGTACTGATCAATATCCATCTCCCCGATGATCGTCATCTCCTTCCTGATTCTGGAATTGTAATAAATATCTGTATTGAATAATGGCTGTACGAGCCGCATCTTTGTCTCATGCTCCGTAGGTCTCAGGAATTTTATCTGCTGGTTATCGATTACCGGAAACAGGCTCGAGGATGTGAGGCTGTTCAGTGTGGCATAGATTGGGTTTAAAAGGTCACCCACCGGAAAATCAATTACACGTCCTCCCTCGGAGATAGTATAGCGTGCATTAAAACTTATACCCGGATAAAACAATCCACGTGCCTCTTTCAGTGCCTCCAGGCTTCTTTCATAATCTGATTCCTTTTGTTTCAGGGCAAGGTTATTTTCGAGACCGTAAGTGATATAATCATCCAGCACCGGCTGCCCGTTTAGTAATGAAGGTATCAACAAAATAATAAGGTGTATTCTGGTTTTCATCATCCTGATTTTTTAACTTCCTCCTGGGCTTTCAGTCTCTGTTTCATATTGTAAATTATTGCTTCAAAGAGTCCTTTTACCATTTCCTTGTCGTGTAATGAGCCCTTTTCATAAAGAGTTTCCGCAAAAGTGAAGATCTCTCTCTGAAATGACATCTGTCCCTTATATGCAACCTGTCCCTTTTCAGTGAGTCTCAGGTTAAATTCTTTTTTGTTGTTGGTATTTAACTTCACAACCAGGTTTTTGTTTACCAGCTTCCTGATTGTTTGTGATATTGCCCCTTTTGTAACACCCATTATTTCTGCCAGTCGTGTCATGTTTATTTCCCTGTTCTTGCCCAGGGTAGTAATGGTGTGTATCTCAGTGAAATAAAGCAGGTCACCTGTTCCATAGTCAACCGGCCGCCTTGAAATAACAGAATAGAGATGCAGTATCCTGAGAAACTGGTCAATTAAAACCTGTAATTCGGTATTCATGGCTAATTTGTTTAGATGCTAAACAAAATTACAAATTGTTTAGATGCTAAATAAATTTAATCGGATAAAATTCAGGAATTTCGTAAATTATACTGCATGAAATAATAATATGTTACAAGGGAGGGAAATTCCTCATTATGCTGCCCCTTCGCTTCGCTCCGGGCTACGCTCCATTCGGAATGACAGCATCCTTTTTTGGGAAAAGGAGGAGCGGCGATTCGTATTAAAATTCTGAGTATCAGGGAACGAGATTCCTCATTTCGCTGCCCCTTCGCTTCGCTCCGGGCTACGCTCCATTCGGAATGACAGCATCCTTTTTTGGGAAAAGGAGGAGCGGCGATTCGTCTCTACGAATC
>Ga0307419_10000364_pt1 | contig 22462 bp, 18 predicted proteins | sample SalMarWE160230MG_2_FD_202512 | JGI IMG/M metagenome (GOLD analysis project Ga0307419, IMG submission 202512) | Salt marsh sediment microbial communities from the Plum Island Ecosystem LTER, Massachusetts, United States - WE1602-30 | ecosystem: Environmental > Aquatic > Marine > Intertidal zone... | reverse complement strand
CTGTCATCAACGGCCGTCGCGATAAAAAACATGATGACCGCCGTGAAAAACGCGTTGATGATGACCCCTGCCAGGATGATCGTGGATGATTCCATCCCGATATTTTTCCGCCCGAGAACGAGTACCAGGTACATGGTGAGCAGGGCGCCCCCGAATGCCAGGGAGGGAATTCCGAAAGTGAAACCGAGCATAATGCCAAGCACCGCGCCGAAAGCCGACCCGCTGGATACTCCCAGGATAAACGGGTCTGCAAGAGGATTCCTGAGGAGAGCCTGGAAGACCACTCCACCGAGCGAGAGAGAAAATCCAACGAGACCTGCCAGGATAATCCTTGGGAGGCGTATACGAAAAATGACGAGTCTGGCAGGGTCCGTTGCCGCGCTATTCCCAAAGAGCACATTCCACAACTGGCTCCAGGTAACTGTGGCCGTACCAATCATTGTTGCCAGAATAACCGTGAGGACCAGGAGGACTGTGAGAACCATGCATGTCTTTACAACCTTCGCCCCCGTGAGAGGCCTTGCCTCCATTCTCATCTCCTCTTGGCGGTTAATTGGAGTCATTGTTTTCCGCTTTCCGGCCGCCATCCCACTTCACCTCAGGATGAATAAGCCCGGCCATAATCTCGAGCCCCCTGATGATACGAGGAGAAGGTCTGTCAATAAGGTCCGAATCAATCAGGTAGACTTTCCTGTTCCTGACCGCGGGAATGCTCGGCCATTGCAGCCATTCCTGCCGGGCCTTTTCAAAACGCCCGCCCCGTTCCATGGAAGAGATGATGATCACTTCCGGGTTACAGGCGATGACCTCTTCCCTGTTTATCCTCGGGTAGGTTGGAAAGAGGTCCGCAGCTATATTCATACCTCCTGCCAACCGGATCACATCATTATGTATAGTATGCCTGTTCACCGTCATTATTGGCTTTAGATTGATCTCAAGGAATACTCTGGGTCGCCTGAGTCCTTTGGTCTTTCTCACCACCTCCTCGAAACGCTCGGTCAGGGCCGCGACCAGGTTCCGTCCTTTTGCAGCGATACCGCACACCTCTGCAATGGCAGCGATCGTGGATATGGTCTCTCTGATCGTCCTGGGATTGACCACATAGACCTGGATTCCGGCACGTGCAAGCAATGCGACCACATTGCGGCTGTTTCCGTCCATTGTTCCCAGGACCAGGTCCGGCTTGAGCTCAATGATCTTCTCCGCGTTCACCCTGATGTAGCTTCCCACTTTCGGCTTTTTCATGGCTTCCGGGGGATAGTAGCTGTACCGGGTCACCCCCGCAACACGGTCACCAAGCCCCAGGTAATAGAGAATCTCCGTGATATTGGGTGCCAGGGATACAATTCTTCGGGGCGATGACTGCAGGATCACCGCCCGGTCGAGAGCGTCATGAAAAACCCTCCCGAAACAGGGGGCTGCGCCGAACACCAGAAGGCTCCATGCCAGGGCAAAACACGCTCGCACGATTTTTCGGCAGGGAACCGGCATATTCCCTCCGCTACGTTCTCTTCGCCCTCCATGGCCCCGCTCACTGCGGATGTCGTCCCTTCTCCCGCCTGTGGCGGGATTCCAGAGAGACATGACGCCGCTCCGGGAAAACCCCGATCCCCTGCCTTTCCTAAAAACCATATTTTGGTCACCGTTCTAATGCGTTAGCGTACTCGCGAATCAATGGACTGGATTTTCCCAAAAAAAACCCAGACCGATGTTCTCGACCTGGGGAAATCCCGTTTTTATCCTCAAGATCCTGCGCTAGGAATTCCTGTCTCCACGAAAGGTATCCAGTCTGTTCAGGCAGGTCTTCTGACTTCCCTGCCCTTTTGACAGCCTTCCCGACGGTTAGCTCTTAGCTTGTAGCTGACAGCTCATAGTCTGAAGCATTTTCTTGTCGTCTGCTATAAGCTAGTCCGGCAGTGGCGTATCAGGAGGCTGTTAGAGAATAGCCTCCTTGTCAAAAGGGTCCCTTCTCCCCAAGGGAGAAAGCAGGATTACAGCGGCGGGCCCGTCCCCGAGTTGCACGGGGTTCCCTATTAAGCAAAAGCGAACGCACCTGAACTTTCTTTTTATAATGAAATTTCCCCCGGAAGTCCAGCCAAATCGTCAAAAAGTTGCTGCCCGTGAGAAATACGGTCTAGCGCGAGAGACCGATCTTCCGGATCTGTTGAAATCTCAGGAAGTGGTGAAGAGGTTGAAGGAAAAATGAAACAGGCTATGCTCTTTTTTCTTCGTGACTGTTGGGAGGGCTTCGTATTTTCGTGACTTATCTGTGGGGGAAGCCGCAGCCAGGTCCTCAGGGCGTTTTTTCCTGAGGACTGGAATGCGGAGGGGGCAATGCTCCCCCGTGGATAAGTCACTGAAAATACCAGCCCGGGAGACTCGGAATCGAAGAAAAAAGGGCATAGCCTGTTCGGGATTTTATGAATTACTGAGTTTCAAAGGACGCAAGAACCGAAAGAGTCACAAAGGATTATGGAAAAGTTATGCTTGAGAAGAGCGTTCCGAAATGATAGAGAATAAAGTATAAAATCTCCAAAGGAGTGTCACAAAGCAAATGACAAGGGTGGTTGAAAACGCCAGGGAAGTGCTCGAGATAGAGGCGCAGAGTATTGTTGCGCTCATGGATCGGATCGGCCCCGCGTTTGAGCAGGCCGTAGACATGATCATGAAAGCAAAAGGCAGGGTCATTCTTACGGGCATGGGGAAATCAGGCCTGGTTGCCAGGAAGATATCTGCTACCCTGAACAGTACGGGGACTCCTTCCCTTTTTCTTCATCCGGCCGAGGCTATACATGGCGATCTCGGCATGGTCACCTCCCGGGATATCGTCCTTGCCCTGTCCAACAGCGGCGAGACGTTGGAAATCAAGACCATCTTGCCGCTTATGAAGGATATGGGAGCTCGAATCATCTCCTTTACCGGCCGCACCGATTCAACCATGGCACAACTCAGCCATGTAGTCATAGATGTGGGCGTGGAGCGGGAGGCATGCCCCATGGGGCTTGCCCCGACCGCGAGCACCACTGCGGCCCTCGCCATGGGCGATGCCCTGGCAGTGGCCCTGATCCACCGTCGCCGGTTCAATCAGCAGGATTTCAAACGGTTTCACCCCGGGGGGAGTCTTGGGGAACGCCTCTCCATTAAGGTGAGTGAGGTGATGCTGACGGGAGACTACATCCCGGTTGTCTCGGTTGAGTCCGGCACAAGGGAGGCAATTGAAGAGATAAACACGAAGCGCATCGGGGCGACCCTTGTGGTTGACCATGATCAACAGGTGATTGGGATCATTACAGACGGTGATCTGAGAAGGGCCCTGCTCCGCCACTCATCGGTGCATGACATGAAGATCGAAGATCTCATGTCCCCTTCTCCAAGGACCATCGATCAGGAACAAACAGCGGCAGAAGCACTGGCCATGATGGAAATGCATGGCATAACCCATCTGGTGATAACCGACCGCCGGAACCGGCTTAACGGCATCGTCCATCTCCATGATCTCCTGGGGAGAGAAGAATTCAGGATCAACGGGGGTCTCCATCCTTCCGAAGAGTGCGATTTATAGACCGTTTTCTGTTGAGCGCCCGTCCCAGCAAATCCCCGATGAGTGCGCATTCCAGGCCGAAAGGAAGATAGCCCGCATATCCCAGGATCGGCATTTCGAATATCTGGAAGCGGTGCACAAAGGGAATGTGGTACGTCCACTTGGCCAGACTCCAGTAGTTCCACATCTCCCAGAACCAGCCGCAGAAAAGAGCGGCGGCACAAGAAGATACCACCACACGCCAGTCTCCTCGCGGAATGCCCGAAAAGATGTTTTCCTCACTGAAAAGGACCTGAATGGAGAGGAGGATAACGAGGGGTGAAACCCAGAGGAGTGAGAACAGATAGTTTGGCCACACCCCGATGCCCAGCAGCCCCAGGCCCGCGGCGCCCAGGGTCACACACGCCCAGGCACTCGGCCGGGGAAACTCTATGCGGACCCACTCCCGGAACCCATCGCTCACCCATGCCATCCCGCCGATCCACTCCTTGGCACTCAGCACAGCCGCCAGCACCGTTGAAAACGGCACCGTTGCCCGCCAGAAATACGACCACCCATTCATGGGAACCTGCACATAGGACCAGTTTTCCACAAAGCGGTTCAGGTATTCAAAAAACCACCAGAACGCCGCAGACACCGGAAAAAGCACGATGAAAAACATGGGACGGTCCAGCATGAGACAGCGACCGCTTCGCCGATAACTCAAACCGTTCATCACCACAATATAGGAGAGCCACAAGGGGGTAAAGGTATGGAGCTGAAATGGTTTGTACCAGGGAAAGCGGGTCCATGCCAGCAACCAGAAAAGAAATCCTCCTATGAGGCCGGCCCAGCCCCACCACGGAAATGTTCGAGTCTGCCTTTCGTTTCTCTTCCGCCCGGATTCTTTCAGGGCACGAACTACAAAAGGGGTCAGAATGCCCGCGATGAGCACGCTATAAAAGATAAAAGCGATCCAGGAAAAGGTGGGGTGATGGACATTTCCGCTCTTGGGAGGAAAAGTGAGGTACGGTTTCACCGGTGAGCCTGAGAGAAAGACCCCAAGCAAGGGAAGCCCCAGAACCATGGAGGCAAGAAGCGTGAATTTAAGAAAGATTTTCATCTGCACGGTTTTCGGGTGATCGGGAGGTCCAGCGTTTAAAAAACGGCAGGGCCTTTTTTACATCCACCATGTGCTCACGAGTCGCCTTTTCTCCTTCTCTGATCAGGTCCCTTGCCAGCAAGAAATCTGTCCAATGCAAGTTGCCCACATCGGGGCGGATCACTGCGTCTGCCTCTTTGAGATCTCCCTGCTCCAGATGGAAAGACATGATATTTGTTGCGCGCACATAAACGTCCATGGCTGTTTTCATTTCGTCAGCTGTCTCGATCTCGCTCCCCACAGTGACCGCAACCACGAACTCAGCCCCCATTTGTCTGACAACCGAGGTGGGCACGAGACTCACAATGCCCCCATCAGAAAGCAACCTGCCGTCATCCGCCACCGGTGGTACTGCTCCGGGAACCGCGCAACTCGCCATAACCGCCTTCCGTAAAGAGCCGCCGGATATTGCGACCGGATACCCGCTGACCAGGTCTGTTGCTACGGCCACAAAAGGAATTTTGAGTTCCTTCATCTCTATATCGGGCAGGAAATAGTCGATCATGGCCTGAAAATCTTCAGCGTGAAGGATTCCGGGCCGAAACATGGCCTGGGCAAGAATGATCCTGTTTTTGAAAAAGGCCTGGATCTTCTGCGTGAGGCTGAAGTGCTTGCTTTCCTGCATCTCTTTTATGGACTTGAGGGCCGAGTCTTGAAATGTCGGGCTCTCCAGGAAACCATCCACCAGTTCACCCATCTCGCGGGAAGATATACCATTGGCAAATGCCGCGCCCACAAGGGCCCCGATGCTGGTGCCGGCAATAACATCTATGGGGATTGATTCCTCCTCAAAGGCCCTGAAGACGCCGATATGGGCCAGGCCCCTCGCTCCTCCTCCTCCCAAGGCTATCCCGATTCGTTTCCGTTTCCATATCATTACAAAAACCACCCTTTCAGGACCGCCGGTCCCGATCCCAACCATGTTCTTCGCCCGCTTCAAACCATGCACTACCTTCTTTAGAATCTACATTTCCTGTGCTCCTTTTTCAAGCAGTAAGTCATGAGTCGGAAGTATAAGGATTTCTATTTACCTTTCTCCTTTAACCTTTATTCTTTTGCCTTATGCCTCCTAGCCTCTCCCGCTTCCAGCGGGATCTCCGCTTTGCTTCGACGCGCGTGAGACACTTGTTTTCCCTCATTCAAAACTCAAAATTGAGCATTCAAAATTGCTTTGCCCTGCCTTTCCCCCTCAAGTCCGTCGAAGACGGACGGTCCTCGCTTCCTTTTGCCTTACGCCTTACGCCTTCTATACACAATCCGCCTTGACATCTCCCGGGAAAAAGAATATAGACCAGCCTGTGTCTGAGGGCTTCCCCAGCGCTCAAAAAACATACTTCTTTACTCCGTGCATGAGGAAATAATCACATGAAATTACACGAATACCAGTCAAAAGAGCTCTTCAGGCAGATGGACATCCCCGTTCCTTCAGGACGTCTTGTGCGTTCTTCGGATGAAGTCGAGGAGGCACTGGACACCATAACCGGACCCCCTTGGGTCGTCAAGGCCCAGGTGCATGCGGGGGGCCGGGGCAAAGGCGGGGGCGTCAAGATCGTCCACAGCCTGGATGAGGCCGTCTCCGCGGTTGATATTTTGCGCAAAACACCGTTAGTGACGCCGCAGACCACACAGGAAGGAGTTGTCGTCCATCAGGTCCTCCTGGAAGAGGGCATGGATATAGAAAAGGAACTTTACCTCGGGATGACCGTGGACCGGTCCACCGCCACGCCAACCATGATATTCAGCCATGCCGGTGGAATGGAAATAGAGGAAGTAGCGGCCAGCACTCCCGAGCTCATCCTGAAGGAGCATATAAATCCCGGAACCGGCTGGATGGGATATCAGGCGCGAAACCTGGCTTTTTCCCTCGACCCGGTGCCGCAGCCGGGAGTGATACGCGGGCTGACGAACGTCATGCTGAAAATCTCGAACCTCTTCCTGGACCTGGACTGTTCCCTGGTGGAAATCAACCCTCTGGTAATCACGAGGGACGGGAAGGTCGTTGCACTTGATGCCAAGATCACCATTGATGACAATGCCCTCTTTCGCCAGAAAGACCTGGCGGCACTCGATGATCCGAACGAAAAAGATCCGCTCGAACGTATGGCCGGGGAATATAACCTCAATTACATCAGGCTCGACGGGAATATCGGAGCCATGGTGAATGGCGCCGGTCTCGCGATGGCCACTATGGATGTCATCAAGCTGGCAGGTGCCGAGCCCGCCAATTTTCTTGATGTAGGTGGCGGCGCCACTGAGGAAATGATCACCAAGGGATTTGAGATCATCCTCAAGGACAGCCGAGTCAAGGCCATATTGATCAATATTTTCGGGGGCATCCTTCGCTGTGATGTACTGGCCAGGGGAGTGATTGAGGCAGCCAGAAAAAATGAAATCACCGTTCCCCTGATTGTCAGGCTGGAAGGGACGAATGTGGAGCAGGGGCGGGAAATTCTCAATGGATCAGACCTCGAGTTCCTGGTGGCCAAAGACCTGGCGGAAGCCGCTCAACTGGTTGCGAAGCAAGTGGAATAATGGATTCATGTTTCTTGTGTATAAATTTTATGTACTCCGGAACTGATTCCAGGATCTTCACGCATTAAGTGGTTAATGCCAAATGTCAAATAAGTGTCAAAGCCCCAAATCACAACGAGATATTTATCCTGGAAGACGTATTGGACATTTGATCATTTGGATTTTGTCATTTGAAATTTTGCGGCAAAGGCAATGGAAAACGGTGATAAATTAATCTGGAGTTGTTGAGCTATTTCTTTACAATAATGCGAATGCGGAGCTGCATATGAGCATACTGGTTAATGAGAACAGCAAGGTTGTTGTCCAGGGAATCACCGGCAAAGAGGGAAGTTTCCATACAAAACAGATGCTGGAATACGGTACCAGGATTGTTGCCGGTGTGACCCCCGGAAAGGGGGGCATGGCCTCTGAAGGGATCCCGGTATTCAACACGGTGCTGGAGGCCGTGGAAAGGGCAGGCGCCAACGTATCCTGTATCTTTGTACCCCCACCATTCGCCGCAGATGCCATCATTGAAGCGGCGGCGGCAGGCATCACCCTCATCGTCTGTATCACGGAAGGCATCCCTACCCTGGATATGATAAAGGTGGCCGCTTTTCTCAAAGACAAAAACATCACATTGATCGGCCCAAACTGCCCCGGAATCATCTCTCCCGGAAAGACCAAGGTGGGCATCATGCCCGGGCCCATCCATCGTGTCGGCGGGATAGGAGTTATCTCTAGAAGCGGAACCCTCACCTATGAGGTCGTCCACCAGATCACCATGGAGGGACTTGGACAATCCACCTGCATCGGCATCGGTGGAGATCCGATCATCGGGACCAGTTTCATCGATCACCTGGAAAAATTTGAAAAGGATCCGGATACCCAAGCAGTGGTTCTCATCGGGGAGATCGGTGGAACGGCGGAAGAAGAGGCGGCAGAATACATCGGGAACTCGTTTTCCAAGCCTGTCATTGCCTTTATCGCCGGGCAGACCGCTCCTCCCGGCCGACGCATGGGGCATGCCGGTGCCATTATTTCCGGAGGCCAGGGTAAGGCCTCGGACAAAATCAAGGCGCTGCAGGAGGCTAACATCGAGGTTGTTATGAATCTTGGACGCCTCGGGGAGAGTGTTCGGGAAGTTGTAACCAGATAACACGGGTTTCGTGAGTTCGTGCCCATCCATAAATGGCTATTTTGCCCGGTGCCGTTGTTATGCTCAAAGTCCGGGATCTTCGACTTGATCTCGAACAAACTATCTCATTTATGGATGGACACGAGTTCGCTTGACGCAGTTCGTTGCTGGTGATACTCTTGACATATTCAGACGGATGGCTTTGACAGAAAAATCATCCGGAAACTTCGGAGGTATACTCATGTTTGGAATTGGAATGCCGGAATTGATCATTATCCTGATCATTATCCTGATCATCTTTGGGGCCGGGAAGTTACCCGAGATCGGCAGCGGCATCGGGAAAGGTATAAAGAACTTCAAAAAAGCAACCAACGAGGCCCAAAAAGAGATCCAGGAACCAAAAGAAAATAATGAGACCGAATCTCACGATGATAAGGCGTAATAGCTGAATAGTGATCATCCACAAAAACAGACAAAAAGCAAAAACATTATCTCACAGAGAGACGCAGAGACCACAGAGTTTTAAGAACAAAAACGAATTTTTTCGCTAATTGCTCTGAGTCGAGTGAACGAAGTGAGCCCCGAGAGCGGGATCTTCGCTGCGACGGGCGTGAGAAAAGTGATTCCACCTAAAATGGAATATCATCCTCCGGCACGGTAACCGGTTCCTCCACCGGGTACCTTTCATCCGGAGTGCTCGCCCTCCCCTCTTTTCCTGCGGGGCCGAGCATCTGCATGGTCTGCGCGACTATTTCAGTCGTAAACCGCTTGTTTCCGTCCCGATCTTCCCACGACCGCGTCTGCAATTTCCCCTCTATGTACACCTGCTTTCCCTTGTGAAGATATTCACCACAGATTTCACCCAGGCGGCCCCATGCAACAATGCGGTGCCATTCGGTCCGCTCTTCATTGCTCCCTTCCTTGTTTTTCCACTGTTCGGTGGTGGCAATACGGAAATTAGCCACCGCCTTGCCGCTGGGGGTATACCGCACCTCCGGATCCGCTCCCAGATTCCCGATCAGTATCACCTTATTAATGCTCGCCATGTCAGGTTTCCCCCTTCTGTTGAGTAAATTGGATTAACGGCTTGGACAAGCTCCACTGAATTCATGAAATGCCTGAAATCATGACTCAGCCGGAAAAGTAGCACAATGAGCCAGCAGAAATCAAGGGTGTTTGTCACCGGAAGCGGAGTAGGCTGTAGGCGGATGGTGTCGTGGGTGCAACAGAAAGCCGGCGATCATTTCCTTGTTGACGAAAGAGTGCAAATGCGCTAATCTCCTGTTAATTCAATATAATTACGCTTATAGACTTGTTCCTTGCGTTTCGGTAAGAAAAAAGGGAGGAGTCTGTTGGAATTGAGAGCAAAATCGAAGAATCTTAATTTAGAGGGAGCCAGTTTCAAATGGTAAAAATAATCCCCCTTGGCGGGGTCGGGGAAATAGGACTGAACATGATGGCTATTGAGCACGAAGATGACATCCTCGTGGTGGATGCGGGGCTGATGTTCCCTGATGAATACATGCCCGGCGTTGACCTGGTGATCCCTGACTTTGAGTATCTCCGGGAGAACAGGGAACGAGTCAAGTGGGTCATCCTGACCCATGGTCATGAAGATCATATCGGGGCCATGCCCTTTTTCCTCAGGGAGTTCGCCGTCCCCGTGTACGGGTCCAGGTTTACCTTGGAACTCTTGAAAGAAAAGCTCAAAGAGCACCGGCTCCTTGAGGCGGCAGAACTGAGAAGGGTCGATGCCGGAGAAAAACGCACCTTCGGCCCCTTTGAGATCGAATTTATCCACGTGAACCACAGCATAATAGACGGGTTGGGGCTTGCCATCCGTACCCCTGAAGGCATCCTTATCCATTCCGGCGATTTCAAGATCGATCCCACGCCCGTTGATGGTCTCCTCACTGATCTTCCCCGGTTTGCCCACTATGGTGAAGAAGGTGTCCTGGCATTCTTTTCCGACTCTACGAATGCGGAAAAGGACGGGTTTACCCTGAGTGAAAGTGAGGTCCGCAAGACCCTGGCGGATATTATTGGCAATTGCGATGGACGGATCATCGTGGCCATGTTCGCGTCCAATATTTCCAGGATACAACAGATCATCAACCTTGCCATCGAGTGCGGCCGGAAGGTGGTTTTCAACGGGAAAAGCATGATCACCAATGTGAATATCGCGCGGCGAGAAGGCTTTATTCACTTTCCGGAGGACGTGGAAATAAGCGAGCGGCAGATAGGGCAGTATCAGGACCAACAGGTCGCGATCATCACCACAGGAAGCCAGGGAGAACCCATGTCCGCCCTCACCCGGATGGCCCAGGGGCGGCACAAGAACATCAAGATCAAACCCGGTGACACGGTGATCCTTTCTTCCAAGTTCATCCCCGGGAATGAAAAGGCCATCGCGACCATCATCAACAGCCTCTATCGCATGGGAGCCGAGGTGGTGTACGAAAAGGTCTCGGCCATTCATACCTCCGGACATGCCAACAGGGAAGAATTGAAACTCATGCTCAGCCTCGTGAAGCCCGAATTTTTCATTCCCATCCACGGAGAGTGCCGTCATCTCATGCGGCACCTCCAACTGGCAAAGGAAATGGGAATACCACCTGAGCGTGCACTGCTGGCGGAAGACGGCGTTGAAATCTGTTTTGAAGGCGGCAGGGCCTTCTTGGGAAAACAGGTGCAAAGCGGGCGAGTGTTTGTGGACGGGAAAGGGGTCGGCGATGTTGGTGACATGGTCCTTCGTGACCGGCGCCGGCTCAGTGAACACGGCATGGTCATCGTGCTCCTGAACGTGGACGAAAAAACAGGGAATACCATTTACGGTCCTGACATCATCTCCCGGGGATTTGTGTTCGAAGATCAGGGCCGTTTTATTCTGGAGGATGCCAAGTGCGTGGTTCTTGAAATAATTGATGAACTTGTGCAGGCCCCGCCCGTGGACTGGCTCGACGTGGAGTCGGAAATAGAAAGACGCTTGAAGAAGTTCTTTTACAATGTTATTGAACGAAGACCCTTGATTCTCCCCCTGATCGTCACGGTGTGAGGCAAAAGGCAAAACGCTAAAGGCTAAAGGGTAAAGACGCAGGGCTCAAAGGAAATGGTTCATTTGGATTTTGCGCATGTTGAAACGCAAAAACTCATAAGAGCTCAAACAGGATATGCTCTTTTTTCAGAGTGACCGGCGGGAGGGCTTCCTCTTTTCGTGACTTATCAGTGGGGGAACCCGCAGCTCGACGTAGTCGAGAATGCGGAGGGGGTAGGTATCCCACGCTGGTAAGTCACTTAAAAGAGCAGCCCGGGAGACTTGGAATCGGAGAAAAAGGAGCATAGCCTGAAGCAGGCTTCGGTCGGATGAGCCAAGAGATGTTTAGAGAAAGCCGAGGAAGATATTGACCAAAAAAGAGACCAAAAAAAAACCTGCAAAGGATTTGCAGCCCATCCGGAGAGAGATACGGGGGCTTGTTTTCCTGCTGCTGGCCATACTGGTGGCTGGGAGTCTTCTCTCCTATCACCCGGCGGACAAGCTCTTGTGGAATGTCACCGGACCGCTCGGGAAATCACAGAACCTGTTCGGCACTGTGGGCGCCCACATCGCGGGCGGCCTCCTCTTCCTCATCGGCTTTTCCTCCTTCTGGCTTGCAATTATTGGTGTTGTGCTCGCTCTCCTCTCCTTTAAAGGCCGCCCCCTTTCTTCTCCCGTCATCAATGTCATAGCCGCTTTCGTCCTGATCCTGACCTGTTGCGGCATCCTGAATATTGAATTTCCTGATGTTGTTCGCTTCAGGGAAGGCCATGTTATTGCCGGCGGTTTGGTGGGGTTGTACTTGGCCGGGTTTTCCGTAGAACTGTTGAATCATTACGGTGCCCTGATCTGCCTTGTCGCCCTTTTTGTTGTCTCTCTGATGTTCTGTACAAAACTTTCGCTCGGATGGCTTTTTTCGACCCTCTTCACCTGGGTTTCAATCTTTATCAGACAACTCCAGACTCTTTTTCAAAAGCGCCGCGAGCGGAAAAAGCGGGCCAGAAGGACCAGCGTAGCAAGGCAACGGACGAGGCCGGCACCAAGGGTCACCATTTCAGACCCGGTTCCCGAACCCAAGAAAAAACCCGTGCAGAAGGCTTTTTCCTTCATGAACCTGGACGGGCACTTCGAGCTTCCTTCTCTCGACCTTCTGGATGACCCCCCGGAAGGCAAAAGCAAGAGTATTCAAAAGGAAAGTCTGGAAATGAACGCCCGGCGCCTCGAGAAAAAACTCGCCGATTTTGGGGTGCAGGGAGAAGTGGTGGAAATCCTGCCCGGGCCCGTTATCACCATGTACGAATTCAAACCGGCTCCCGGCGTGAAGATCAGCAAGGTAGCTTCTTTGGCCGACGACCTCGCTCTTACCCTCAGGGCGTCCAGCATTCGCATCGTCGCCCCCATCCCCGGGAAAGCGGCCATCGGCATCGAAATACCCAACAACCAGCGGGAGATGGTCTACCTGAAACAGATCCTCTCCAGCTCTGCCTACCAGGAATCCAGCTTCAAGCTCCCCATTGCCCTGGGCAAGGATATCACAGGGTCCCCCGTGATCACCGACTTGAGCAGGATGCCCCATCTCCTGGTGGCTGGAGCCACGGGCACGGGGAAAAGTGTCTCCATCAACACCATGATCAACAGTTTGCTTTTCAAGGTCTCTCCTGAGATGGTCCGTTTTCTGATGATTGATCCCAAGCGAATCGAACTCTCCATTTATCGCGATATCCCGCACCTGCTTCACCCGGTTGTTATCAAACCCAAAGAGGCCACAAAGGCGCTCCGCTGGGCCGTGCAGGAAATGGAGAGACGCTACATGCTCCTGTCGGAGCTGGGTGTACGGAACATTGAGGCCTATAATCGCAAAATCCAGAAAGGGGTGAAACCCCCTGCCCCCGATAACGGCGAATTTGACAGAAAACCCCTGCCCTACATTATCCTCGTGATCGACGAACTGGCTGACCTTATGATGGTATCTTCAAGGGAAGTAGAGGAGGCCATCACTCGTCTCGCCCAGATGGCACGGGCCGCAGGCATCCACCTGATCATCGCCACCCAGCGGCCTTCCGTTGACGTCCTGACCGGCATTATCAAGGCCAATTTTCCCACGCGGATTTCATTCCAGGTCTCTTCCAAGGTGGATTCCAGGACCATCCTGGATGCCATCGGCGCGGAACACCTGCTGGGAGAAGGTGATATGCTCTTCATGCCTCCGGGGGTAGGCCGTGTCATCCGGATCCATGGGGCGTTCGTCTCAGAAGATGAGATCAAAGGGGTAACCGACTTTCTGCGGAAACAGAAAAAACCGGACTACGACGAGACCATCCTCTCTGTTTCCGAAGACGATGGCACTGACGCGGCCGAACTGGAAAAAGATGAAAAATACGATCAGGCCATAGAGGTTGTCATGCAGACGGGGCAGGCCTCCATTTCCATGATCCAGCGGAGACTCCGCGTGGGATACAACCGGGCCGCACGGATGATTGAACTCATGGAAAGGGAGGGAATCGTCGGCCCCTCTGACGGCGTGCGCCCGAGAGAAGTTTACGGGCGGAAAGGAAGTTGATATGCGGCGAGCAATATACCTTCTCTTCCTGATCGTTCTTCTCTCCTTGCCGGTTTCTGCCTTGGCGGGGGAAGATGTAAGTTCCTTGATGGCAAAGATACAGGAAAAATACCACCACTTGGAGGCAGCAAGCGCTTCTTATACGCGTGACGTGATCACCCGCTCGATGTCAATGATGGGCATGCAGACGAGCGGGGACCTGGCAACAGGGATGCTTTTTTTTCAGTTCCCTCTCTCTATTCGGATGGAACAGAAAACGCCCCACCATGAAATTCTGGTCTCGGACGGCACGGTCCTCCTGTGGTATCTTCCGGACAAGAAGATCCTCTACAAGTACCCGGCTGAAAAGTTCGGCAAAGAGCTGACCGTCCTGAGAGACCTGTTCCGGGGCCTGGACCAGGCAGAAAAACGGTTCCACATGGAGCTCCTGGAACCTGCCAAAGACAGTTCACTTCAATTGAAGCTCACCCCCTATCCCCCATGGGAACAGGTGGACTACCTGGTGGTCTCATTTTCTCGGGAACTCGATATCAAGGGTCTGGAAATTCATAATCTCCTCGGCAGCGTCACCCGCTTCAACATAGAGGGATTGAAGGCCGCCGGTCCTTTTAAAAAAAAATTTTTCAAATTGCAGGTGCCGGAAGACACCAAAGTCATTGAAGAGCAATAACTCGTGCCATGCGAGCCTACAGATCAGGCAATCGGATCATGTGTAATTGTTTGGAAATCGCAATATGCAGGTAAAATCCAAATGACAAAATCCAAATCTCAAATGAATGACCAATGCCAAATGACCAATTCCTAAAATCCGGATGTATGAATCCATCACCTGCCCCGACGGATTGAGGCGAAAAATCTCTCTTTGACATTTGAGCCTTGAAATTGATTTATCATTGGGGCTTTGACATTTGACATTGAACCATGTGCGGGTTCCGAAGCAGTTGCTTTCTCCTCCCGACCGGCACATTCACCTCCTTGGATACACTACTTTTTCAGGGCCTGATCGAAGTCCTCAATCAGGTCATCGGTAGCTTCGAGCCCCGCAGAAAACCTGATCAGGGTGTCTGATATTCCAAACGCTTGCCGTTCCTCGGGTGTGAGGCCCGAATGGGAGGTAGTTGCAGGCCGGGTAATCAGACTTTCCACTCCTCCGAGGCTGGGAGCCACGAACGGGATTTGAACGTTCTCCAGAAAACGGTCCGTGGCTTTTAGATCACCTGCCAGTTCAAAGCTCAGCATGCCGCTGAACCCGTCGAACAAATCACGCGCCCGCTCATGTCCGCGATGGCTTTCAAGTCCGGGGTAGTTTACCTTCTCGATTTTCGAGTGCGCTTCCAGGAAACGGGCAATTCTAAGCGCGCTCTCATTCTGGTATCTCATGCGGACCGCCAAAGTTTTGAGTCCACGGTCGAGCAGAAAACACGCGTGAGGGTCGAGTGATCCCCCCAGGTGGTTCATTGTGTGGGTAATCTTTTCAACCAGTTCAGCCCGCCCGATAACAGCGCCCGCCACAATATCGGAATGACCGTTGAGGTACTTGGTACAACTGTGTAGTGACAGATCATAGCCCCACTCCGGCGGCCTGAAGTTGACCGGGCTCGCGAAGGTGTTGTCAATGACGGAAATAAGCCCATGGGTCTTTGCAAAGTCCGTGACTGCCTTCAAATCCGCTACACCAAGCAGCGGGTTGGTCATGGTCTCCACGTAAATCATCCTGGTTTCAGGCCGCAGGAGGCTTTCCCATGAATCAGGATGATCACCATCAAAGAAATCAAAGGAAATTCCCAGGGAGGCCAGATCTTTTGTGATGAGGCCGTGTGTCCCTCCATACAGGCATTCCTGCACCAGAAAATGATCTCCGGGGGAAAGAAGCGCCAGGAATACAACAGAAATGGCGGCCATACCGCTGGCCGTTACCAATGCATCCTCTCCATTTTCCAGGGCCGCCAGTTTTCGGTGGAGCGCCAAATGATTGGGCGTGTTATTGAGACGGATATATCTCAGGTCATGGTAGCTCCCTGCCCCGGTATATAAAAACGTTGATGACTGGAAAACGGGCATGCAGACCGCCCCTTCGATCGGTATTTCCAGATCGCCGGCATGAATCAACTTGGTTTCCAGGTGTCTCCCGGATTTTCCCATACTGTTTTCTCCTTTGCGTCAATCAAGCTCTGTTTCGCCCGTTTTACCGGTTGAGCCCGTTTGCCGGTTAGCTGCTCCAAGCGGTTTCAGATAAAATATTATCTTTCCTCTTTTGCCTTTCGCCTTTAACCTTTAGCCTTATGCCTGTCTTTATCAATAATCATGGGGAATACCCTTAATGTGCAGCATCAGGTGTTCCCGATCTTCAAGATCTTCCAGCCATCCGGAATTCGCATCCTCCTTGCTGTCAAGGTCTTTGATATACGGCTTGATATCCAGCAGGGGCGTCCCGTCAAAGGCATCCAGGCCAGAGGTGAAGACTTCATTGTCCACGACTCGCTTGACCTCAACAATGCTCAGGCCCAGTGGATTGGGACGTACCGGCGATCGGCTGGAAAAAAGCCCCACCTTTTTCCCCGGGGTCCAGGGAGGCGTCACAGACATGGAAGGCTTCCTATTTACCCGGTGGATCAAATAGAGGACATAAATATAACGAAACCGGTCCAGGTCCTTCAAACCCTCCGCATACGAAGGATCAACACAGAGACGAAACTCCCCTTTATCATTTGCTAAAGGCTGATAGGGAGCACTATCCACATAGGGCGTTCGAATAAATCCGATGGGCTTCAAACGATACTCTCCATGATCCTGATCCACCCGTTTCTTTGCCGTCCCGTCCCGTCCTTTGCCTTTGCCAGGCTTTTCAGTTGATGCAGAAGAATTCATGATTCTCTCATTTCCATTTTTGCACTGTTTATGCAACTGATTTTGTGAACAAAAAATGCTGCGTCAATCTTGATGCCGGGGAAAAAAGGATGGATTCTGAAAACATTGGGGAGCTCATATATCTCTCCCGGTATGGGCATCAAGACCCGATCTCCCCACTCCATGCTTTTGAAACTCCGTACGGGTAGCAGTATCCTCCAATCATAGCCCAAAAGCAATACTTCTTCGATATCTTCTCCGGGTGCGATAAGGCCGTCGATCTCCTAATAGGATATCCGGCCTTTCTCGACCGCAGCGTTCAATATCCGCGCAAGGGATGACACATAATCCCGGAAAAAACTGCTTAGGGCTTTTTCAATCTGCTTCTGTTTGTTCATAGAATCTTTGATCCTATCTGTTCCCGGATCAGGACATTCTTCTGCTTCCTGTCAACTCTCTTCATTGACACCTGCGCGCCATTTTTCTATACTTTGTTTTCTTGATAAGAACAAGAATACAAAGAGATTACCATCACCATCAACTCAAAAGAGGATATTTCTATTCTTACGCCATGAGATTATCAAGACACTTTGGAAAAACGCTCAGAGAGATACCGAAAGACGCTCAAACCGAAGCATATCGACTCTTGCTCCGAGGAGGGTATATCAAGCAAGTATCGGCCGGCATCTATGCCTATATGCCGTTTTTCCTCCGTTCTCTCAACAAGATTTTCCACATTGCGAGAGAGGAAATGATCACAGCTGATTTTGAGGAGTTCTTGCTGCCCCTTCTTCAGCCAGGCTCTTTCTTCACCCAACCTGAAACGCCTTACTCATATGATCTTTTCGAGGGGATCTTCGAGTTCAAGGGCTCCAAGGAAAGCAGGCTCTATTTGGGCCAATCTTATACAACTTTCGTTGCTGATCTTGTGGGAAAAGAGATATCGTCCTACAAACAGTTGCCGAAGAGACTTTTTCAAATTGCCACAAAATTCCACGACGAAAACCGACCGCGTTTTGGATTAATCAGGGCGAGAGAATTCATTGCCGCTGATGCATATAGCTTTGATATTGACCAGACAGCGCAAGAAGCTTCATATTCTGAAATATGTAATGCCTACCAGCATATATTGAACCGGGTTGGTGTCCAGCACAAGTTTGTGGAAGCTGATGCGGAATCATCTCGAGATGAGGGATGCCATGAGTTCATCATAACTACCGACGCCGGCGAAGACATATTCCTTTCCTGCGATACCTGCAATTATGCAGCAACCCGGCAGAAATCAGAATCGCGTCTTCAGGTTTATCCCCAAGACGACAGTGAAAATCCCATGGAAATGCAAGAGGTTTATGGAAAGGGATTGATAGGAGTTGAACCTCTGGCAGAATTTCTCAACATCCCTGTATGGAAGACCACCAAAACGCTTTTATTCCAAGCTGACGACAAGGTAGTTGCGGTTATGGTCCGAGGAGACTGCGGGGTAAATGAGGCCAAGGTAAAAAGATTCCTGGGTTGCAAAACACTCTCACTAGCCTCATCCGGAGTCATAAAAGAAATTACCGGCGCAGAAGTGGGATATGCAGGTCCTATCGGTCTGCCTCCCGAGGTGGCTGTAATTGCCGATCATTACACCAAGGACAGGGTCAATTTTGAGTGTGGGGCCAATCGAACGGATTACCATATTATCAATGCAAATTTCGGGCGAGATTTTCCCCTGCCGGTGTTTAGTGATTTTAAGCTAGCCAAGGGAGGAGAGTTTTGCCCTCGATGTGAAAAAGGCGTCTTAAAGGAAGCATATGGCATTTCCGTTGGGCGCCTGGTCATGGAGAAGCCGGGAGACTTGAGAAAGATTCAAACCCATCCCACTTACATCGATAACCAGGGAAAGTCCCAACCTCTGATGATATGCCATTACTCTCTCGGGGTAAGCAGGATGGCTGCTGCTATTATTGATCAGAGCCATGACGAGTTTGGGATCATTTGGCCTCCACCTGTTGCGCCTTTCCAGGGCCACCTGGTTGCCCTGAATCTCGAAAATCAAGAGGTAAGGAGCGAGGCTGAAAATCTGTATCAAAAGCTGATCGATGATAATGTTGAAATTCTATTTGATGACAGGGACATACGCGCGGGAGAAAAATTTGAAGACGCGGATCTCCTGGGAATCCCAATACGCCTGACGATCAGTAAGCGAACTATCAAAGAAGAAAAGATTGAGACAAAATTCCGAGACAGGAAGGAAACGCAACTGCGGACATATGAGGAAGTCCTGGAACTTTTCCAATCTCTTAACCAACAAAAATAGTGGAGCCTCACGCGCAATCGCGTAGCTTTCTGCGCAGGCGGGCAAATGCCCCGCGCGACAAACGTCCGCGTCGTGACGGAAAAGGGGAGTTGGCTTTTCATCGATGACTGGTGATAAAGGGATCATTTTCAATATTAAGAAATACGCAATTCATGACGGACCTGGAATCAGAACAACTGTCTTTCTGAAGGGATGTCCCCTCTCATGTGGGTGGTGTCACAATCCGGAGGGTATCTCCAGCAGGCCGCACCTGGTCTATCGCAGGGATTTGTGTATCGGGTGTGGTGAATGCGTCTTTGCCTGCCCGAATGACGCCATTTCCCTCACGCCGGAGGGGATAAAGACCCATTCTTCTCTCTGCAAACTATGTGGGACTTGCGCGGAAGTCTGCCCGGCAGAGGCACGAGAATTCATTGGAAAAACCCAAGAAGCCACCCGCATAATGGAATTGATCGAAAAAGATATGCCTTTCTTCGATGAGTCCGGTGGCGGGGTGACCTTTTCCGGAGGAGAACCGCTGCTCCAACCTGCATTTCTTTTGCAACTGCTTGAGGCCTGTGGGAGAAGAGGAATCCATCGCACCGTAGACACATCAGGATATGCAGATACGGATACCGTCATGGCGGTCGCTGAAAAGACAGATTTTTTTCTCTTTGACCTCAAGCTGATGGATCCTGAAAAACACAAGCGCTTTACTGGCGTTTCAAACGAAAAGATCCTTTCAAACCTCACTCATCTAGCGAAAGAAGGGGCGAATATTTCCATCCGCATACCCATGATCCCCGGAATCAATGATGACGAAAGGAATATTGAGCAAACAGCTACTTTTGTTGAAAAGCTTCCCAATATCCGTAATATTCATATTCTGCCGTACCATGACGCTGCCAGAAATAAATATGAAAAACTCGGCATGAACTACTACTTCAACGGCCTCCAAACTCCTGGCGAATCACATAGAGAAGCCATGTCGCGGAGGCTCGCAAGAACAGGTTTGGAGATCAAATTAGGAGGATAACCACGTTGAATACAAGAATAGAAAAGTTAAAAAAGGCGAGTTTTGAGGCCGAACCATGCATATCCATTGAAAGAGCACTCCTCGAAACCGAATTCTACGAAGAAAACATGGGCAAATACTCGACCCCTGTCCTTCGCGCTCTCACTTTCAAGCATCTCTGTGAGAGCAAAACCATTTATATTGGAAATGATGAATTGATCGTTGGAGAGCGTGGGCCTTTTCCAAAGGCTGTTCCCACATTCCCGGAACTGACCTGCCACACGGCGAAGGACTTCAGGATTTTGAACAGCAGGCTCATGACGAGATATAGAATCTCTGAAGAAGACATCAAGACCTATGAGGAAAAAGTCATTCCATTCTGGGAAGGAAGATCAATGCGTAACCGTATTTTCCGGCATGTTCCTGATGCCTGGGAATCCGCTTACCACGCAGGTCTTTTTACCGAATTCATGGAACAACGTGCCCCTGGTCACACTACCCTTGACGGCACCATTTACCAAAAAGGCATGCTTGATTTTAAAAGAGAAATTGCAGAGAGCCTCTCCTCCCTCGACTTCTTGACAGATCCGGAGGCCGCCAAGAAGGCCGAGGAACTGAAAGCCATGGACATCGCCTGCGATGCAGCTATCATATTTGCAGAGCGCCATGCCGATCTGGCTGAAAAAATGGCGGCTGACGAAGCAGATGCCGAAAGAAGAATGGAACTCACAAAGATTGCGGCAATCTGCCGGTGGATCCCTGCCAACGGTCCAAGGGACTTGTGGGAGGCCCTTCAGATGTATTGGTTCGTGCATCTCGGCACCATTACGGAGCTGAACGGATGGGATGCCATGAACCCCGGGCACCTGGATCAACATCTCTATCCTTTCTACAAAAAAGGCCTGGAAGAAGGAACAATCGATCGGGAAACGGCCAAAGAACTCATCAGCTGTTTTTGGATTAAGGTAAACAACCATCCCGCACCTCCCAAGGTCGGGGTTACGGCTGCAGAAAGCGGCACGTATAATGACTTCACAAATATCAATCTTGGAGGTCTCCTCTCTGATGGTTCTGATGGCGTGAATGAACTTTCGTACCTGATTCTCGAGGTTATAGATGAATTACATCTCCTGCAGCCCCAAAACAACGTGCAGATCAGTAATAAGACCCCAAATCAGTTTCTCAAGGCCGCCTGCCGTGTCATTCAGAAAGGGTATGGGTATCCTTCTGTTTTTAACGCCGATGAGGTTGTCATGGAGCAAATACGAGCAGGAAAGACGGCCGAAGATGCCCGTGAAGGGGGGTGCAGCGGATGTATTGAAACCGGTGCATTTGGAAAGGAAGCATATGTGCTGACCGGGTACCTCAACGTTCCAAAGATACTGGAAATCACTCTCAACAACGGTGTTGACCCTCTGAGCGGAGAAATCGTAGGAATTCAGAGCGGGGATCCACGGTCATTTGAGAACTTCGATGCACTCTACGCAGCCTTTGAAAGACAGCTTGCATATATCGTGGACCTGAAAATTCGGGTCAACAATTATATCGAAAGGGCATTTGCAGAAAACGCCCCCGCCCCCTTTCTGTCGGTGGTCATCGCTGACTGCATCGCCAAGGGCAAAGACTATTATGACGCCGGGCCGAGGTACAACACTAACTACATTCAATGCTGTGGCATAGGGACAGTAACGGATAGTCTGTCGGCCGTTAAAAAGCATGTATTTGAAGACAAGGCCGTCACAATGGATCACCTCTTGAACGCCCTCTCCAATAATTTCGAAGGAGAAGAGGCTCTACGACTCAGGCTGAAGAACAAGACTCCTTTTTTTGGCAACGACGACGATAGTGCCGATAGTATCATGCAGAGAGCATATGGATCCCTGTTCACGGAGATCGATGGAAAACATAATACCAAGAACGGCGAATATCATCTCAACATGCTTTCCACAACATGCCACATCTATTTCGGTAAGAAACTTGGGGCCTCGGCAAACGGGAGATTCTCCGGGCTCCCTGAATCCGACGGCACATCACCTTCCCAGGGAGCTGATCGCAATGGACCCACCGCGGTCATCAAGTCACTGGGAAAAATGGACCAAATCAAATCAGGCGGAACTCTTCTCAACCAGCGTTTTCTGCCAAGCGTTCTAGAGAAAGAAGAGGATCTTGAGAAACTGGCGCACCTCATTCGGACCTATTTCAAACTGAACGGGCACCATATCCAATTTAATATAGTAGATACCAAGACCCTCCGCAGCGCCCAGACGCACCCGGAAGAATACCGTGATCTGCTGGTCAGGGTGGCAGGGTACAGTGATTATTTTGTGGACCTGGACGTCTACCATCAGGAAGAGATTATCAGCAGGAATGAGCACCAGGGCTTCTGAGATCCCT
>Ga0307419_10000363_pt1 | contig 22467 bp, 13 predicted proteins | sample SalMarWE160230MG_2_FD_202512 | JGI IMG/M metagenome (GOLD analysis project Ga0307419, IMG submission 202512) | Salt marsh sediment microbial communities from the Plum Island Ecosystem LTER, Massachusetts, United States - WE1602-30 | ecosystem: Environmental > Aquatic > Marine > Intertidal zone... | reverse complement strand
GCCAATCTGCCTCAATACAGCGATCCCAACCTCCTGTATACCTTTCATTTTTACGATCCTTTCATGTTCACTCACCAGGGAGCATCATGGGTGACACCTTCGATGGAACCACTCGCAGGAGTGCCTTTCCCGTATAATTCTGCCGGGATGCCTTCGTGTCCGGTTTCGCTCCAGGGAACCTGGATAGAGAGCGGACTGAACAGCTACCATTCCGACGGGAATGTGGATTATATAAAAGAGCTTATCGACATTGCCGTGGCTTTCCGTACCTCAAGGAGTGTAAATATCTTCTGCGGTGAATTTGGCGTTTACATGAAAAACAGCGATGATGCTGACAGGTGTTACTGGTACAAGGTTGTTAAGGATTATCTCGATGAAAAAAACATTCCCTGGACAATCTGGGATTACAAGGGAGGATTCGGACTTTTTGAAAATGAATCAGGACAGATGTTTGAGCATGATCTTAATATGAGGCTTCTGGAATCCCTCGGATTTGAGATCCCGGGCCAGACACCCTTTACGATGAAGCCCGACTCAACGGGATTTCTTATTTATACTGACTATATCGGTGAAAATATTGAAGATGCAAGCTATGGTGCAGGCACAATAAATTTTTATTCAGGCACTTTACCTTCAAACGGGAATTACTCTCTTTACTGGTACGGTTTTGCACAGTACAATACAATTGGCTTCAACTTTGTCCCGGACAAGGATCTGTCAGAGCTTGTATCGGGGAATTATGCCCTTGATTTCATGGTACGGGGCAGTGAACCCGGGATAAAGTTTGAAATTCGTTTTCTCGATACAAAGAATTCCGAACCGGGGGATCATCCCTGGCGTATGGGAACCACCATTGATGCAGGTGATGCTGAATGGGACCGGAAATGGCATCATGTAAATATCCCGCTTACAGCATTTACAGAACGGGGTGCATGGGATATTGATACATGGTACAATCCTGAAGGAAAATTCGACTGGACAAAGGCCGACAAGCTTGAGATCTCAACAGAATACACCGATATTATCGGTAAAAAAATATGGTTCGACAATATCCATATCACTGACCTTGATACCGCTGTTGTAAGAGTTATAGAAGCTCTGGGTATTGAGGATCATTATGGCCGTGGGAAAGTTGATATCAGGATATACCCGAATCCGGTATATGATCATGCTGAGATTCTTGTTTCCCCGGTCAGTGAACGTCCTGTACAGGCATCTGTTTTTTCGTTGTCCGGAATGAAGATCAGGACATTGACTGGAGGTTTGCAATATGGTGAATATCAGCGATTCACCTGGGATGGCAGGAATGAAAACGGTTTGGAGGTTCCGGCAGGTTTATATCTGTTACGGATTGTAACACCGCGAACCGTTGCGGCAACAAGAATAATAAAGTATTGAGGTCGGTGGTAACTTTATTTTTTAACTTAATTATTTATAAACCCATCCCCCAACCCCTTCCCTACCTCCCAAAAAAATGATCTGTCATTCCGAATGAATCCGACGCAGGAGGATGAATGAGGAATCTCCTTCTGACATTCAGGATCTCTTTTTAAGAAATTGCTTTAGATGTGTATAAAGGGTAGTTATCCTTAAGGGGAGAGCCTGTCCCGCGATAGCGGGAGGCAGGGGGTGGGGTTGAAGGATCAAGAAGAAGGGGGAATAAATATATTCATATGGTATTACAAATTTTACTAATTTTGCAATCCAACATAAATGGTCGGTTGGCCGAGTGGCTAGGCATCGGTCTGCAAAACCGGGTACGGCGGTTCGAATCCGCCACCGACCTCAATCCGGGGAATTATCCTCCCCGGATTTTTGTTTCAATCTGTCTCATTAAATCTGGCAAGATTGACTAACTTTAACAACCTAATATTGTATAATATGAAAACCTTAATTACTTCACTATTTCTTGTCACCTGCTTCACAGCATTTTCACAATCAGTTTCTGAAAATCTCGACAATATCATGCCCATACGCGGCTTCTGTATTGCAGCACCTCAGCCGGATGATATTGATGAATTCGTCCGGTTCATTGAAGAGGAACTTGCTCCCCGACATGTAAATACGCTTATACTCAGGGTGGATTACAATTACCAGTATAAGAGCCGTCCTGAATTGAGTGATTCTATTGCTCTTTCAAAAAAAGAGGTAAAAAAACTGGTGGAAGTCTGTAAGAAGAACAATATCAGGATAATACCACAGGTAAACCTGCTTGGCCACCAGTCATGGGCAGGCAGAATCGGCAATCTTCTCAAGGCCTATCCTGAGTTTGACGAAACACCCCTGGTAGAGATGCCCGAAGAATATGAATGGCCAAATGCCGACGGTCTTTACTGTAAGAGTTATTGTCCGCTCCATCCTGAAGTGCATGATGTTGTATTTGATGTGGTCGATGAGATATGTGATGTTTTCGAAACAGATGCGTTTCATGCAGGTATGGATGAGGTTTTCTACATAGGTGAGAAACAGTGTCCGCGATGCTCGGGAAGGGATAAGGCAGAATTGTTTGCGGGAGAAGTGAGGACAATCCGTGATCATCTTCAAACCAAGGGGCGACAGTTTTGGATCTGGGGCGACAGGCTTATTGACGGTAAGACAACCGGCATAGGTGAATGGGAGGGGAGCTATAACAACACATACCGGGCTGTCGATATGATACCGAAAGATGTAATTATCTGCGACTGGCATTATGAACGGCCTGACCAGACACCTGTCTATTTTGCGATGAAAGGGCTGAGCGTTGTCACCTGTCCGTGGCGGAATCCTGAAAATGCAGTATTACAAGCGCAGGATATGATCAGGTTCAGGGAACATTCCACACCCGTCATGAAGGAACGTTTTATGGGTATGGTACAGACAGTATGGTCGGGTACAGGGCAGTTCCTGGATAGTTATTATGGCAGAAGAAAAGAAGATAATACAAATACACCAGCTAATTGTTTCAGAGCGCTGTTTGATGAGATTGATAAATTAACAGAAAACCCCCCAACCCCCCTAAAGGGGGGCTGTTAATTTATAATTTGAAACGTGACCGGCACCATAAACCATACAGGTACAGGAACGCCATTCTGCTTTCCTGGCTTAAATTTTGGAAGAGTGCCGACAACTCTTACAGCCTCCTGGTCGAGAAGAGGATCAACACCTCTGAGTATTTCTATTCTGTCTACAGATCCGTTGGGTTGCACAACAAATTTCAATATAACCCTGCCCTGGATATTATTATCAAGGGCCTCTCTCGGATAAATGATGTTCTTTGCGATAAGATTCATCAGAGCTGCATTTCCCCCTGGAAATTCGACTGGTTCTTCCACAACAACAAAAGGTTCCGGTTCGGTATCATTTGTTTCAACCGGGGCTTCAATAACCTCACAAGTTTCATTAACATCACCATTGATAACTGTTGCAATGATCTCTTCAGTTATAGGAATGAAGGAAGTCACTTCGGTAGTATCTGTAACAACATCGGGAATAACATTCTGAACAGCTCTTGTCAATTCCGGAGGAGGTTTTGTCTCAACCGGCGGTTGAACCAGTGAGGGATCATAATCATCCATAACGGCAATAATGATTGTCTCAGGACCTGATGATGCGGTTCCCTCTTCAATAGTAAAGAATAAAACCGTAAAAAGAGTTAAACAGAATGCAACAGCACTGATAATCGAGAGGCTGGTAACTGACTTGTAGCGTTTCCGGAGATCGTATGCTCCGTATTCCTTATTGCGGTTCTCGAAGATGATCTCATCAAACCCCGGGACCTTATCTTTTTTCCTCTTCATCACACTAGTTTTTAAACGTTTAACATGCACAGGCAATCGTTTTTCCAACTATGTCCTGAAAGAGGTGTCTCTCAATAAATTAGCAGCAAAAAGAGTGCCGGGATTATCATTGTATTGCGTTTTTTCACCCCCTCTTTATTTTCACCACGGATTAACACGGAATAGATCACGGATAAAACTGAAAGACATTAAGACATTTAGACAGTAAGACATTAAACTGTTTATCTATCATTTCAGGGCGTTCATCAAAATATAAGGGAAGATGAATGCTCAACTATTTGATAATTAAATCAATTTTCGTAATTTAACCGTGTTATTTCAGGCTCTGAATGGCTGAATTCTTTAACTAATATACCAAAATGAAACGTTTCATTTCTTTGGCTGTTCTTCTTATTTCTTATCTGTCCGTTTATTCCCAGGATGAAGTTAAAATATCCCCTCCGGAAGTCTCATTCCTGAATGATATTCTTACTATCAAATATGATATTACAGGCTGTGGCACAAGAGATTATGTTGACATTGAACTTATTATCCTCAATTCAAAAGGTAACAGGATCAAACCGGCTTATATAACGGGCGATCTTGGATCAAAGGTCAGCTGCGGATTCGGTAAGAAGATTGAATGGAACATGGTTAAAGACTCGGTTCTTATTGATGAAGAAATTGAAGTGCAATTAAAAGGCACTCCTCATATTCCGGAGACACCACCCTATACACAACCTGTAACAAAAAGAGTTTCAAGAGGAAATGTTGTAATATCATCATTTTTTATACCGGGACTCGGACAGATGAAAGCCTCCGGCAAAGGTGCACATCTTATTTTAAGCGGAATAGTGTACGGGGCAATGGGTACTTCACTTTATTTTAATATGAAGTCGAATAAGTATTACGATGATTACCTGGTTACTACCGGCACTGAAAGAGACGAACTATATAATAAATCGATAAATACTTATAATATTTCAAAATACCTTCTTTATGGCGGAGCAGGAGCATGGCTGGCGAATATGGTCTGGTCGGCAGTTATCCCCATAAAGGAGCCGGAAAGAAGGAGAATGGAATTAAGTTTTGTTTCAACACCGCAACAAGACGGTTATTTATTATCTGCAAAATGGTCATTTTAAATCAGTAAGCAATGAAAAAATCAGCATTTAGATTAGCAGTACTGGCATTCAGCCTGACGCTAATATTTCCGGTGACGAATGCCCAGGAAATAAAAAGCGAGAAGGTGAAGATCCATGTTAACACAAAAACCATGGATAAAATAACCACTTCTGATATTCAGCTTCTTGAACCCCGGGATCTTAAACTGGGAGAGACATTTCTGACCAACCTGCAATCCATTCCGTTGGTGGTAAAACTTTCCAATCCCGCTGAGGGACTGAAGGTTATGATCAATAATGTTGAAGTTAAACCAACTGCAAACGGAGATATTTTTACCCATACATATAATCTGGTTGAAGGCACAAATTCTCTCTATGTATCTCTTATTAAGGATGGGAAAGAGTTAAAAGAGCTTGCCTTTACTGTATTATATACTGAACCGGTAAAAAACCTTTCACCATTTGCCACACCCGACGGGAAATATTATGCACTCATCATTGCAAACAATACATACAGAGAAAATTCCGGTATGATGAGCCTCAAAAGGCCGGTTGCTGATGCTACTGCCCTGAAGGAGGTGCTTGCAACCAGATATACATTCGACTGGAATAACATTATGACACTCTATGACAGGAGCAAGATGGATGTTGAAGTATCGTTAGATGAACTCCAGAAAAGAGTGCGTCCTGAAGATAACCTGCTTATCTTTTATGCCGGTCACGGGAAAATGGATATGGAAGCAGATATAGGTTACTGGATGCTCTCCGATGCCACCAGGTCGAGGTATACCTGGCTGAGTAACAGTACTATAACCGACTTTATTAAAGTCTGTAAGGCCAGGCATGTACTTCTGATAGCTGATGCCTGTTATGCAGGTTCAATCTACAGCTCGAGGGGAATGATGGATAATGCTTCAATGGCAATACAGGACCTTATTAAATCGAAGAGCAGAAAAGCAATAACCAGCGGTGGTACGACAGAAGTGACTGATGATAGCAAGTTTGCAGAGATACTTGTGGAGCAGCTAAAAACAAATACCGACCAGTTTCTGCCTTCATTGCAGTTGTACAACCTGCTTCAGAGACCGGTCCTTGCCAACAGTATGACCTCTCCGCGATGGGGCCCTATAAACAATGTTGGTGATGATAACGGGGATTTTGTGTTTATACTGAAAACCGAGTAGGAAGTATAGAAGTTTAGAGTACTTCAAGTACTTAAAGTACTTAGAGTTGTTGTCAAAATAAAGAGAAGGTTAAAATATTCCGGATATGAAGAATAAAGGAATAGCAAGGATAGTATATACTTCTTCTATCCTGTTTATTATAACAATACTGGTTACCTGTGAAAAACCTGAAAGAGTTGTAGAATTTACTACCCTGGAAGCTCAGACAGGTGATATATCATATACAACTGCAACACTTAAGGGTGAAATAACCGATGCGGGTTCAAAGCCGTTGGAAGATCATGGTATCCTGGTATCCTCGGATCCCAATCCCCGCGTCGGAAATGCAACAGTCAAATCACTCGGCTCGCGTACAACAAAGGGCATCTTCTCAGCAAATGTGACGGAGCTCACAAAAAATACTACCTATTATTTCCGATCTTATATCACCATTGAAGGAGTTGACACTTATGCGGATAAAATATGCAGTTTCAAAACAAAAGATACCAAGCCTCCAACTGTCACAACAGGATCAGTAACATCAATTACGTCGACATCAGTAATCCTTGAAGGAACAGTAAATGCAAATGATCTGTCCACTACAGTTACCTTTGAATACGGATTGACAACATCCTATGGTCTGGAGGTCACTGCTGATGAAAGTCCTGTGACAGGTACTTCAATAACATCAGTAAGTGCGAATATTACAGGATTAAGTGAAGCAACGACATATCATTACAGGATAAAAGCAGTAAGTACAGGTGGAACCACATATGGTGATGATATGGAATTTACTACTTCGGCTACAACACAGCCCCCATCAGCCACAACCGGTTCAGCAACATCTGTAACAACAACGTCAGCGACACTCGCAGGAACAGTAAATGCGAATGGATATTCCACAACAGTGACATTCGAATATGGTTTAACAACAACTTACGGTTCTGAAGTTACAGCAGCAGAGAGTCCTGTTACAGGGAGCACGTCCACTTCTGTATCTGCTGCAATAAGTAGTCTGACAGCCTCAACAACATATCATTACAGAGTAAAAGCAGTAAGTACGGGAGGAACAACCTATGGTGATGATGTGATATTTACCACCATTACACCACCAACAGTTTCAGATTATGACGGTAATGCATATAACATAATTACAATAGGTACTCAGGATTGGATACAGGAGAATTTAAAAACGACTCATTACAATAATGGTGATATTATTGCAAATATCACTGACAATACGGCATGGAGCAATTTAGCATCAGGAGCTTACTGCTGGTACGATAATGATGAAGGAACATATAAAGATCCTTATGGAGCTCTGTATACCTGGTGGACTACAGTTGATGTCCGCAATATTTGTCCTGCAGGATGGCATATTCCGACGGATGCCGAGTGGACTACAATAACAGATTACCTTGGGGGAGAGAGTGTGGCTGGCGGCAAATTAAAAGAAACGGGTACTACACACTGGACTTCACCAAATACGGGAGCAACAAATGAAACAGGCTTTACAGCCCTCCCGGGTAGTTCCCGTAGCAACGATGGAACATTCAACAACATTGGAAACTATGGTTATTATTGGTCTTCTACAGAGAGCTCATCAGGATCTGCCTGGTCGCGGAACATGAGTTTCGAAAACTCCGATGCCTATAGGGACAATAACAATAGGCAGGAATATGGGTATTCCGTGCGTTGTGTCAAAGGAGAATTGCCTCTTGCACAAACTGACGATGCCACAGCAGTTACAGCAGCCACGGCAACTTTAAACGGTCAGGTAAATCCAAATAATGCTTCCACAACTGTTACATTTGAATATGGTTTATCAACCTCCTATGGTTCAGAGGTTACTGCATCTGAAAGTCCTGTTACAGGGGCCACACCAATTTCAGTAAGTGCCGGTATTACAGTATTAAGTGAGTCAACAACTTATCATTACCGGATTAAAGCAGTGAATACATATGGTACAACTTACAGTACCGATATGACATTTACCACACTTCAGTTACCTGACGTCACGACTGGTTCAGCAACTTCAATAACTGCTTCAACCGCAACCCTTGAAGGATCAGTAAATGCCAAAGATATCTCTACAACAGTAAGCTTCGAATATGGATTAACAACATCCTATGGGTCAGAGATTAGTGCGGACGAAAGTCCTGTTACTGGTAGTGCTGCTACTGCAGTTAGTGCTGACCTAAGTGATCTTACTGCTTCAACAACATATCATTACAGGGTTAAGGCAGTAAGTGCAGGCGGAACAACTTATGGTGATGATATGACGTTCACAACACTTTCATTGCCAGCTGCAACAACAGAAACAGCAACAAAAATATCATCTATATTTTCAACGCTGCATGGTACGGTTAATGCCAATGATCTTTCCACAACAGTCACTTTTGAGTACGGTTTGACAACAGGATATGGTACTGAGGTTACTGCTGATGAAAGTCCAGTAACCGGGACAACAACGACTGCAGTAAGTTATGATCTTACCGGATTGACTGCTTCCACAACCTATCATTACAGAGTTAAGGCAGTTAGTGCCGGAGGAACAACCTACGGAGGTGATATGACATTTGCAACTACAGAACAGGTATCAGATGCTGACGGTAATACTTACAATACGGTTCAGATTGGCACTCAGCTATGGATCCAGGAGAATTTAAAAACGACTCATTACAATAATAATGCTGTTATTGCAAATATCACTGACAATACCGAGTGGGACGCATTGACATCAGGAGCATACTGCTGGTACGATAATGATGAAACAACGTATAAAAGCACTTATGGGGCTCTTTATAACTGGTATACAACGGTTGATGTCCGGAATGTCTGTCCTGCAGGATGGCATGTGCCATCTGATGCAGAGTGGACAACACTAACTGATTATCTGGGAGGAGAGAGTATTGCTGGAGGCAAGCTGAAAGAATCAGGCACAGATCATTGGACAAGTCCCAACACCGGAGCGAGCAACGAAACAGTTTTTACTGCCCTTCCGGGCGGCTTTCGTCACAAAGCAGGTACATTCAGTTCTGGATTTGGAAATAACGGATGTTGGTGGAGTTCTACCAGGTTTTATGCAATAGGCGGCTATTATCGGGAGATGGATTACAATACCAGCAATGTAGACACATGGGATGACTATGCAGAGAGTGGGCGATCTGTAAGGTGCATAAAAGGAGAATTGCCTCTGGTTCAAACCGATAATGCAACAGCTGTCACATCAATAACTGCAACATTAAAGGGTAAAGTAAATCCAAACGGAGCAAGTACTGTCGTCAGTTTTGAATATGGTGAAACAACCTCCTATGGATCATCTGTTTCTGCAGATCAAAGTCCTGTTTCAGGCTCTGACCCGGTTGATATAAGTGCAGGGCCAACATCCCTAACTCCCGGAACAACATATCATTACAGGATTAAGGCTGAGAATTCATATGGCACAAACTATGGAAGCGACATGGAATTCACTACACCTGCACAGATAACGGATGGGGATGGGAATATATATAATGCAGTACAGATAGGCACACAGGTATGGATGAAAGAGAACCTGAGAACCACTAAGTACAAAGACGGGACGGAGATCCCGCTTGTAACTGACAACACAGCCTGGTCAAATCTGGCAACCCCGGGGTACTGCTGGTATAATAATGATGCAACAACATATAAAAACACCTATGGAGCATTGTACAACTGGTACACAGTGAACACGGGCAAACTGTGCCCGACGGGCTGGCATGTGCCAACCGATGCCGAATGGACAACACTTACGACCTTTCTGGGCGGTGCGGGTGGTGCCGGGGGCAAACTTAAAGAAGCCGGCACAACCCATTGGTTAAGCCCAAATACAGGTGCAACCAACGAGACCGGCTTCACAGCCCTTCCTGGGGGCCGCCGTAGCTACAATGGGACGTTCGACGACATTGGAAGCAACGGTTACTGGTGGTCGGCTACGGAGAGCACTGCCACTCTCGCATGGGGCCGTCTCATGGGCTACTATCACAGCTATGTGTACAGTAGCACCAACAGTAAGGAGTATGGATTTTCTGTTCGTTGTGTCAGGGATTAGCCCTATGAAATCCTGCAAAGCAGGAGCCGCAAAGTGGCTATTTCACCGGGTAAATTGGCTATTTGACAATTTGGGGTATGGGGCGAAGCCCATCAAAATTGTTATATTCAGCTCCTTCAGAGCTGACAGGTGGTGTATGGTAGCCTTACCCCCGGTTCACCGGGGGTAATTCAAATATGGCTCTTTCAGAGGCAGTTGAAATTAAGGGCTAAAGCCCTTCTTGAGGAAAGGTCTTATGCCGGAGGCATTTAAGTCCAATATCCCCGGTAACATCCGGGGAAAAGGTGATATAAGTAATATTCGACCCCGGCGGGGTCGAATTTATTCTTCAACACCGCCGGTGTTGAAAATGCTTCCTTTACTATTACCATGGATGTTACCATGGATATTAGAATTGGATGCCTCTGGCATCTTCTTATGTCAGTATCTGTGAGCTATCCGGGGAATTTATAATATCAATATTTATAGTGCTTGTGATGCTGAATAATATATCATTTTACAAAATGTAAATTGCATCTTAACAAACACTATTCACGGATAATCTTAGAAAAATGGAATAAGATTCTTCGCTTCTCCACCAACTGGCGGATTCGCGGGACAAGCTTCCGCTAACGCGGAATTTCCACGAAGTTTACCCCGCAAGGCGGGGCTCCGATCTCCCGGGAGGGGATTTATTATGCCGTCACACCGTTGCACCGTTACTTATATGTCCTGGTCATTGTCGTCGGTATCACCACAACAAAATCAGCAAGTCCCAGGTTCTCATCCTCTATCTTTTTAATATCATCCTGTAGTACTGTTGTGATAGTGGTGATTTTCAGTCCGGGTGTATATCTGTTCAGGTACCAGATTATTCCCATATAACGGTCGGAATGGTAATTACCGTTGTAATGTATGACTGTTTCGCCTTCCTGCCTGTTCTTTACAATGGAATTTGCCATGGTGGCATCTTTTATTGCCTGGGCTTTGGGGAGATTTTCAGTTGCATGTCCCATGGCGCCGCCACCCATCGACAGCATATCCTTATAACAGGGGAGTTCAGGATCATACTCAATGGGCAAAGGTGCGATATATTTCAAACCTTCAGGAGAGACCTTCTCCAGCGCTTCAAATCCTCCCGAGTTAACTGCCGATGCATACCTCCTCGGTATATTGGAGGCTATGAACTTCAACCCGCTGTCCCTGGAAAAATCGAGCAGCGGTTTGTAATCGGTCTTGTAATTGTTCCAGAGGCGGACTTCACTTTCAAAAGAGGATTCCTTGATAATCCCTGAAAAATATTCATCTATAAGCAACTGATTATCAGTCTCAAACATTTCAGCTGCAAGGATAAGGCTCTTTCCTTTTTCGTTATATAGATCTTTTGTGATTTCCAGCTCCAGCCAGTGTGAGATGGGATTGTCATGCAGCTCACCAAAGAATACAACATCTGCTTTTAATGCTTCTTTGAGTATGTCACCATAATCAGCTTTTTTCCCTTCGCCTGTAAATACCTTATAAGCAGGTTTATCCTTTTGTGCTGAAAGGTTCAGAGTCAGTAGCAATCCCAAAGTGATATAAAATGGTCTCATGAGGTTTCGGTTTGGTTTATGCAAATAAAAACAAAAGAATCAACTAAACAGTTCAAAATGGGTGATTCTTTTATCTTTCTAACCACGGAGTGTCACGGAGTTACACGGATCTTTAAATCTGCAATTGACAATCCCAAATCTCAAATAAAAAAGGCCACTCTTCCCCCGAGCAGCCTTTTAACCTCATGCTATTAATCTGAATTTTACTTCAAACCAAACCGATAACTGAACTTAACCAGAAAAACATTATGAGGTATATTGTTATCTCTGTTAAAAAGATCACCAACATCATTCATTAAATCCATCTCACCCAGGCCGGTATAAAAACTTCTCGACTGGCTCCATACCAGGTATACTATTGATCCGGGATTAAATTCCCATCTTACAACAAGATTTGAAAGAAATTCCTGGAAATTAAAATCGGGCTTGCCGATATAGTAATCAGTATCACCATCAATATTCTCATCAACAGTATAATAGGAATTATCAACCAGCGTGATCTGATTTGCAGGATCTAAAACCGCAAACCTGTTGGTATATTCTGAAGCCATCGGGTCAGTAATATGTTTAAAATCATAATATTTACCTGATGCAATAAACGGTTGTCCCCAGTACTGGAGGGTAAGATCCGGAGAGAGATTGAAATTCACCCTCAGGGACATGCTTATTGTTTTCTGATCTATACTGGCAAAAACGTATCTGTCCTGTCCATCGAAACTGGTTTGGCTGACATACTGCAGCTCATTATATGAGGTGTAATATGAGGGCCTGATTGACAATACGAGAGTGTTTATTGGCTTATATGTCAACTGGGGAGAGAAGCTTATTGAATGTGATCCGTCCTTAAATGTATTGGATTGCTGGATATTAAATCCATAAACCAGTTTTTTACGGTCATCGCTAAATAATCCGAACCATTCATTTGCGCCTCCCGGCATTTTTATAACGGGTCCACCCCGAAGCAATGTATTTGACAGGACATTAAAACTTAGTTCAGTTCCGAAATTTACACCCCAGTAATTCTTCAGGCTTATATATCCGTTAATATTTCCTCCGTCAAACAGGTGATTTCCTGCAAAATCCCATGCGGAGTACTGGTTATAGTTCAGATTGACGCTTCTATAGAAGGATTTTGGTTCCCAGAGCCTGTAACCGACCCATACCACGCCAAAGAGTTCATCAGCTTCTCTCTGGTATCCCATGTCGTTTATATCCAGACCAGGAGTTTTCCAGAGCATTGCAGCAAGGTAGCGCCAATGTCCGCTTCCGGCTTTTAAAAACTGTATCCTGCCTCCGTTCCCCGAGAGTGATGTTCTGGACGAATCGAGAGAAATATGGCTTCCCGGCCGCTGGAAATACCTTGCAGATGAGCGTTGTGCCCTTACCATTGCAAGCTCTGTTCCCTTTATCTGGCTAAATGCGGCATTGACGTTGAACATATAAGTTTTATCCTTGAAATATTGTGTAAAGTCAAGACCTCCGGCGAATGCTGATCCGGGGATCCTGTTGATCAGGTTCCTGGTTTCGCTGCCCAGCAGGGTGATATCTTTCATATCCCTGTTTACCATTGTAACCATCCCTCCGATAATCGTATTGCCTTCCTTGTAGTCTTTCTGTATTCTGGCTGCAAGGTAATTTGTCAGAGGTTCCACTGTCTGAAATGAACGCTCTCCTGCTGTATCTATCTCAGCCATCTCCTCAGCAGTAACAACATTCAGGAAACCGATAGAAAGGCCATTTTTGGTCTTCCCTGTTATTTTTGCGGCACCGATTATAGAAGTGTTAATGGGAAGGTTGGCGTACCCTTCTAATGTATCATTGTAACCGTAATAGTTATATGAACTGCCCTGCGGCATCCTTCCTATTCTTCTGGAATAGAACATATTATCGTTTCCTACCCCGCCATCGCCAATTCCCATTCCGAAGCTCAGGATATTATTCCCTTCAATAAAGAAAGGTCTTTTCTCTTCGAAAAAAGTTTCATATTCTGACAGGTTCACAACTGAAGGGTCAGCTTCCACCTGTCCGAAATCGGGATTAAGGGTAAGATCCATTGTCATGTTGTTTGTGATGCCTATTTTGGCATCAATACCTCCGTTCAGTTTAAATTTATTGCCATTTTCGAGGAAAGGATTTCCTTCTTCTGCCTTAAAAGTTTCTGCTTTAGCGACTCCATAGGGTGTTACATCGAAGATTTTTCTTGGTCTTACATTTTCAATTCCGTTCATTTCACCAAACATATGTACCAGTCCGGGAGAATCTTTCGGAATATGTTGCCAGAACCCCATTTCCTCTTTACGATAAAGGGTTCTGAACACTTCGAGGCCCCAAACTTCATCTGAATTCTTTTCAAAGCGGAGCTGGCTGAAAGGGATCTTCATTTCCGCTATCCAACCTTCATCATTGATAGATGTTTTTACCCACCAGTTGGGATCCCATGAAGTATCCTCATTTTCACCGTCATTTGTCAGCATCTGATCAAATTTGACTCCCCCGACACTTGCACCAAAGAGAAATCCGGTTCTCAGATCGTGGAAGCTGTCAAACACAACACCAGCCATATCACCATCCACATTATCCCGTCGCGTGAGTCGCTTGACAATACTATCGGGACTTGTATCGAACGCTTTTATTGCTACATATAGATTATCATCATCAAAGATTATCTTAAACTCAGTTCTCTGAGATGTTTTTTGACCATTGTAGGGCTCAAACTGAGTAAAATCGTCTATCCATTCTCCCTGTTCCCATACCTCATCGTCTATAATACCGTCAATTACAGGTGCTGTGCTAACTTGTGTTGCTTTGTAACTCTTTTTTTCAGGAGTCTGTCCGAAAGAAAATGAGATAATAAGAGAAATAAACAGGATTGATAGTACTATTCTTTTCATGGCTGTCCGGTTATTGTTAGTTCTTTGAATAAGGACGTTTAAGGATAAAAATTGATGCAATAAATTATTATTTAGAATTGGTATAAAAAAGGCTGCCCCCCGAGCAGCCTTTTAACCCCATGCTATTAATCTGAATTCTACTTCAAACCAAACCTGTAACTGAACTTAACCAGAAAAACATTATGAGGTATATTATTGTCCCTGTTGAATAATTCACCAATGTTATTGAAATAATCAAGCTGACCTGATTCATTATAGAAATTACGCGACTGGCTCCATACAATATAGAGCGAGGAACCGGGATTATATTCCCACCTGATTACCAGGTTTGAGAGGAAGAACTGGTAATTGAAATCACTGTTCCCGAAACCATAATCGATATCTCCGTCGGTATCTTCATCTATCTCGTAATAACCATCAACGGGATGTATCTCTTCTGTGGTGTACGTATGGAACCTGTTGCTGTACTCCTCGGCCAGCGGAGTGGTTATATACTTATGGTCATAGTAATTACCTGATGCAACATATGGCTGGCCCCAGTATTGGAGAGTCAGATCAGGGCTCAGGTTGAAGTTGACCCTCAGGGAAGCGCTTAATGTATTCCTGTCAATCGAGGCAAAAATATACCTGTCCTCTCCTTCATAGTCTCTCACACCAACATACTGAAGTTCGCTGAATGACTGGCTGAAACCGGGGCTGATATTAAAAGAAATATAATTGGTTGGCTTATAAGATAGTTCAACCTCGGTATAAACGCTTCTTGAGTTATTTTCAAAACCTGTGGATCCGTTTATAAAATATTCTAAAACAAGTTTTTTACGATAATCAGTTGAGAAGCCCATCCGTGCGTTAATATCTGTGGGGAACTTCATCATGGGTCCTCCGCGCAGGGTTCCGGTTGATAATGAGGAAATATCCAGGTTTCCACCTGTCCATGCGCTCCAGTAATTCTTGAAGCCCATGCTTGCGTTCCATTCAACCCCTTTCCCGATAATATCACCTCCGAAATTATTTACCAGGTACACATCGCCATTCACATTCCAGTTCCTGTATATCCATTTGGGATCCCACGCACTATAACCGGCCACGAGCACTGAAAGAACCTGATCAGCTTGCTGCATATATCCCAGGTCATTTGTTTCAAAACCGGGAGTCTTCCATTTGACGCATCCTAACAGAAACAAGTGACCATTTAATTTCTGAATCTGCATTCTTCCGCCTGATCCGAAAAGAGAAGTACGCTCAGGATCAAATTCTGCATAATTCTTGTCGGGTCGCTGGTAATACCTGGCGGATGACAATTGAGTTTCAGCAATAGCATCCTTTGTTCCGTTAACCTGGCTGAAAGCTGTGTTAAGATTGAACGACCAGTTTTTTTCCTTGAAATACTGGGTGAAATCCACCCCTCCCGAATATGCTGATCTGTGCATGAAGGTTGCAAGATTATCGTCAATATCCCTGTTGGTGCTGGTAAGAATACCGCCGATAAGAGTATTGCCTTCATTAAAATCCCTCTGGACCCTTCCGATAAAATAATTAGTGAGGGGTTCAACAAGGTCATGCCTGATTGTTTCACCTGAGGCGGAGTCTTTTATTGCTGCCCAGACTCCCCCGGTGACTGCTTCAACGAATCCGAGAGATAATCCATTCTTTGTTTTTCCTGTGAGTTTGGCTGCCCCAAGAATTGGTGTAAATGTCGGCACATCAACATATTCCTGATTGCCAAGGGAAGGATAACCTTGCGGTTGACGTCCTATTCGCCTGGTATAGAACAGGTTATCATTTCCCTGGTTCCCGTCTCCGAGTCCGATATTGAAATTTGTGATATTGTTGCCTTCAATGAAGAAAGGTCTTTTTTCAGAGAAGAATGTTTCATATGCTGTCAGGTTCACTTCTGACGGGTCGGCTTCCACCTGCCCGAAATCAGGATTGATGGAAAGGTCCATTGTCATGTTATTGGTGATCCCTATTTTGGCATCAAGTCCGGCGTTAAGTCCGGGTCTTCTTCCGTTTTCGAGGGAGGTGAAAGGATTTCCGGGATCTTTTTCGAAAGTCTGCAACTTTGCCACACTATAGGGAGTAACATCAAATATTTTACGGGGCATAATACCATCAAGACCTGTAAGCTCACCAAATAAATGTACCAGTCCCGGGGCATCTCTGGGTATATGCTGCCAGAAAACAGTTTCATTTCTCCGGTATAAAACTCGCGCCATTTCAAGTCCCCAGACTCCATCAGAGTTTTTATCGAACCTAACCTGGCTGAAAGGGATCTTCATTTCGGCAATCCATCCTTCATCATTAATGGATGTCTTGACCCACCAGTTTGGATCCCATGATTCATCCTCATTTTGTCCGTCCTCGGTGAACACCATGTCATATTTTACACCCGCTGAACTTACACCGAACAGAAAACCTGTCCTGAGGTCATGATAGCTGTCAAGAATTATTCCTACCAGATCTCCATCTGCCTGGTCCCTTCGTGTAAGCCGGTTTACAATACTATCGGGATCGGTATCATATGCCTTAATTCCAACATATATATTATCATCATCAAAAAGAATATTGAATTCAGTTTTTTGAGTCGCAGGCTGTCCATTATAGGGTTCATTTTGAGTGAAATCATCAATCCATTCACCGGTATCCCAGATATCCTCATCAAGAATACCGTCTATTGCAGGGGCATCAGTAATACGGACTGCTTTATATTGTTTCTTCGGAAGATCCTGAGTCTGACCGGAAATATAGAGGGGGAATAAAAGAATTATTACAAATGGGATCAAAAATCTTTTCATGCTTTGAATCAGGTTTTGGTTTGGTTATCAGAATAAGGACGTATGAGAAGTTGAATTGATGCAATCCCTCTTAATTTTAGAATAATTATAAATAAGGTCATTCTTGTAATCAGTACAAATTACTAAGACCTCCTGGAGGCATATAAACCCTATCAGATCTGTGTAGTAATTTTTAAAATATTATCTTAGACTAAAATTTTTTACCAATGATTACACGCAGATCATTTATTTCAAGGAGCGCTGTGGCAGCTGCTGCAGCTATTATGGCACCATCCTTATATGGGCAGAATATATTTGCAGGAAGTGATTCTCCGCTAAACGACAAGAAAGTATTATTTGTTTGGGGTGGATGGATGGGACATGAACCTGACAAATGCCGGGATATTTTTGTTCCCTGGATGGAATCGGAGGGTGCTAAGGTGATTGTATCAGATACCCTGAATTCATATACGGAGCTGGATCTGAAGAATGATTTTGACCTGATTATCCAGTGCTGGACCATGGGAACAATTGAGGGGCCACAGGAAAAGGCACTGCTTGAGGCAGTTAAGGGTGGTGTAGGACTGGCGGGATGGCATGGCGGACTGGGTGATTCATTCAGGAACAATACTGAATACCAGTTTATGGTAGGAGGTCAATGGGTGGCTCATCCCGGAGGTGTTATTGATTACAGGGTAAACATAACTGATCATAAGGACCCTGTTACAAAAGGTCTTTCCGATTTTGATATGCATTCAGAACAATACTATGTACATGTCGATCCCAATGTCAAGGTACTGGCCACGACTACATTTAATGATCAGAATGCTTCATGGATAGGAGGAAACGCAGTACCTGTTGTATGGAAAAAAGTTTATGGAAAAGGCAGGGTATTTTATTCTTCACTGGGACATGTAGCTTCCGATTTCAATGTGCCGGAAGCTCTGGAAATACAAAAACGGGGTATCCGCTGGGCCAGCCTCAGCAAATATGAACCAATGGAGGAGTGGAAACAGCCGGTTTATAAAAAATAACCCCCGGTCATCAGCAATCTGGCTGATGACCTGCCCCCTGAAGGGGGCTTAAAATCTAAATATTTATATATCAATTTATTACAATGGGTTTATAGCCCCCCTTTAGAGCCTGTCCCGATAGCTTGAACGCAGTGAAAGCGTATCGGGAGGGGGTGGGGGGTCAAATGAGGGTCAATCATACAGTTTTAAAAACTCATACGAATTCCCCGTATGATCAAGGAACCGCAGGAAATCGGATCTTGATATTACCAGCGTGGCAGTATTGATATTAGGATGAAAGGCGAGGCGGTCATATTCGTTAAGTATTTCATCTATGAAAAGATGAACATGATGGTTTTCATCATTTATCAGTCCAAAGGGAGAGACAGATCCCGGCTCAACACCAAGATATTTTTTTAACCTTTTATCGGATGCAAAGGTCAGTTTGCCCTGCTTAAGCCTTTTTTCAAGATTATGAATGTCAAGCTGCCGTAGATATTCAAGGATCACAAGGTAATGCCGGTTACCTTTGTGATTACGGAAAAAGATATTTTTGCATCTTCCTGAATTATAATTTTTCCAGTGTTTGATTGCATCATCAATTGTAGCAACCGGGAGATGCTCATCATAATCGTACTTTATTGAAAGCTGCTCCAGAAGATCATAGAGTTCTTTCTGCCCTCTCATTAGTATTCTCTCGGTTTCGGGATATAGGTGAATTTCATCTCCGCTAACTGTGCAATATCTTCCCCTGCCTCTTTCATGTCATTATCCTCTTCATCATAACACCACTCAACAATAACAGGTATATCTGAGGAAGTTACTCTTTTAAGCTCACTGAATATATCGTAGAAGAATTTTGCGGATGATGAATTGAAATATGACATGTCAATTCGGAACTTCAAGGGATTCTTGTTGTTGAAATGCTTATACTCTCCCTCAAGAAGGTCATCAATGAATATTTTTATCCATTCAATGACAGGGTAATATAATGCGCGGACATCTTCAGGGGATGATGTACCCCGTATCAGAAAAATATTTTCTGACGGCGAGAAATTAATTTCGGGTGTGGTAAGTGTCTGTTCAATATAAAGATTTTGCATCAGCAGGTATTTTTACAAAAATGCACCAATTATTTTACAATGACAAAAAATAAAAAGTCATTATCTGTTCAGAATAATTCGTTTTCGTCTTTATCATTCTTATAGCCGGTATCTTCAAGAAGAGTTTTTACTGATGATGCTTCAACAGCCAGCCTGTCGCATAATTCATTTTCCTTATTATCAGCGTGTCCTTTTATCCAGACAAATCTTACTTTATGTTTGCGATAAACCCTGAGGAACCTGATCCAGAGATCTTGATTTTTCTTTTTTTTGAACATTTTTGATTCCCACTGGAAAACCCATCCTTTTTCAACGGCATCGGCAACATACCTTGAATCAGTGTATATAATAACTTCCGACCCGGGGTTTTTAAGTGCCTCAAGTCCAACAATAACTGCCATGAGTTCCATGCGGTTATTGGTTGTCAGCCTGTAACCTTCTGATATTTCACGCCTGTGTTTTCCTGACATCAAAACCACCCCATACCCTCCCGGGCCCGGATTACCGCTGGCAGCTCCATCGGTATATATGGTTACTTTATATGCCATGAGGCGGCTGCTTACTCCACTATTGTCATTTCATCAACCAGGTGTCCGGCACCTGAATAAACATCCATTATCCAGAGTACATACCTGATATCAACAGCTATTGTTCTCTGAATTTCCGGTTCATATGCCACATCGCCACTCATGGCTTCCCAGTTGCCATCGAAAGCAAGACCTATCAGTTCACCGTTACCGTTGAGTACAGGACTGCCTGAGTTACCACCTGTTATATCGTTGGTAGTAAGAAAGCATACAGGCATGCAGTCATTAGATGAAGCGTATCTCCCATATTCCTTACTGTTATAGAGGTCAATAAGCCGTTGCGGCAGATCAAACTCATAATCACCCGGCTTGTATTTTTCAATCACCCCCTGGAGTGTTGTGTAATATTTATAGGTTACAGCATCCCTGGGATCATAATCCTGTATTGTTCCGTAAGTCAGGCGCATTGTGGAGTTTGCATCGGGATAATGTATTTTTTCCGGTGTCATATCTATCATCGCTACAACCCATAACCTCTGTCCTTTTTGCAGATCGGCAGTGAATTTGTTAAGCTCTTCTGAAACACTGCGGCCCACCTTGCTTATTGAGGAAAAAGTAGTAACAGCCGGATCTTTCTCAAGGATTTTAAGGTCGGGATTATTAAGAAAAGCTGTCAGCTTTGCCTCACTGGCGAATATTGATTTTGCAAACATTTTGTCCACAAACTTATCGATATTGCCCTTGAATTTTTTGTCAACCACATCTGTGTAGAAATCAGGAATGAATTCTACAGGTACATCTTCCCTGTAAAGTTTAAGCATTGCCTTCGTAGATTTCTGATCTGTTGGAGGATTATAGTCCTTGTATATTTCACCAATATCCTGTTTGAGCTCACTGGCAGCTTCAGTTATCTTCTGCTGATCTCCTGACCTCAGTGCTTCCATGAGTCTTCCGGTTAAGCGGCTAAAGGTCAGTAATTCACAGCCCTGGATACATTCGTTCAGGTATTGGGAGGCATTCTGATATTCAGCCCTGCCATCAATTGAAGATTTGATAAGATTCAGTGCATCTCCATATTTTGCTTTGCGTTCCTCATCCGCATTCACCCACTTGTTGAACTGGTCTTCAATCTGTTGTTTCTTTTCAATCACGTTAAGGTTCTTAAGCTGATTATTCTGTCCTATAGAATATTTCCAGTAATTTGAAGAACGGGAATATTTTGAAGCGTACTGGATATCAACTTTCTGGTCGGCAAGCATGTCAGCGAGCCATATCTCCTGCTTGATTCCGCGTATTTTCACCCTGTTGGGATTCGTAATGTCCAGGATCTCTTTAACCTCGTATGATGTGTAATATCTTTGTGTTCTTCCCGGGTATCCGAGTATCATGGCAAAATCACCTGTATTAAGGTCTTTCAGGGAGACGGGCAGCCAGTATTTCGGCTTAAGCGGGATATTATCCTTCGAGTAGGGAGCAGGTTTCCCATCAGGTCCTGAATAGACACGGAATACACTGAAATCACCGGTATGACGCGGCCATTCCCAATTATCGGTATCGTCGCCGTATTTTCCTATTGATGAAGGTGGTGCACCAACCAGTCTGACGTCATTATATATCTCATAAACAAGAAGATAGAAGTAGTTTCCGCCATAGAAAGATGATACGGAAGTCCTGTAATTATTCCCTTCGCTTGCTTTATCTTCAATGGCACTCCTGGCTTCATTTATTGCTGCTGTTCTGTAGGCCTCGCTCATCTCCGAATTAACATTAGCAAGTACCTGATCGGTAACTTCTTCTATGTTTACCAGGAAAATAACACGTAGTCCCGGATTAGGAAGCTCCTCTTCCTTATTCATTGCCCAGAATCCATCTCTCAGGTAATCATGTTCCACGGAACTGTGCGACTGAATACGATCATACCCGCAATGATGGTTGGTTAGAATAAGTCCCTGCGATGAAACGATCTCACCTGTACATCCTCCGCCAAAAATTACGACAGCATCTTTTATACTGGCTTTATTCAGACTGTAAATCTCTTCTGCAGAAAGTTTCAGTCCCAGCTCAGTCATCGTGCCCATGTTCAGTTTCTCAATAAGCGGCAGCAGCCACATTCCTTCATCAGCCTTTGCTTTAAATCCAAAAACGAGAAGAAGGATAAATAGAACAGATGTTACTTTCTTCATGATATTTCTTTTGGGATTAGTTTTAGTTAAACAGCAAATATAATTTTTTAATTAGAATAAGGTGAATGCTAAAAAGTAAATGTCATTTGTGTGTTATAGAGAGCAAATGATTTTCTGTGATATGGGGTAATACCGTGTTCCAGGATAGATTTCCTGTGGAGGGCTGTTGCATAGCCTTTATTCCTGTTCCAGCCGTAATCAGGGTATTCACAATGAATTTTTTCCATGAATTCATCCCGGAAAGTCTTTGCAAGCACCGAAGCAGCAGCTATTGGGAAAAAAAGCCCG